>Ga0326728_10002868_pt1 | contig 55923 bp, 57 predicted proteins | sample MB3enrmetagenome_FD_207602 | JGI IMG/M metagenome (GOLD analysis project Ga0326728, IMG submission 207602) | Lab enriched peat soil microbial communities from McLean, Ithaca, NY, United States - MB31MN | ecosystem: Environmental > Terrestrial > Soil > Wetlands > Peat | place: USA: New York... | reverse complement strand
GGATGCAGTTGCCGGAAGCGCACCTCGTCCATGAAGGCCCGGATCAGGAAGATGCCGCGCCCCGAGCCGCGCAGCAGGTTCTCCGGCTCTCGCGGATCGGCCAGCGTCTCCGGGTTCAGCCCCTTGCCCTGGTCGGCAATGGTAATCACCAGCGCCGCGCCGGTGTTCTCAAAGCTGGCTGTAATCTCTTTGTCCGGGTGGTAGGCGTTGCCGTGCAGCACGGCGTTCACCGCCGCCTCGCGCGCCGCCATGGTCACGTGGAAGCGCGCATCCTCGTCCAGTCCGGCCTCGGCGGCCAGCTTCTCCGCCGCCGCCTCCACCTGGGCCACGCTCTCCATCGTCGAATTCAGCCGAAGACTCCGCCGCTCTGCCTTTGCCTCGCTCACCGGCCAAGTCTCCAAATTCTCCGCAACGCTCCCGGAAACATTCTCTCCGCCGCCTCGAGCGGCCTTAACGCAGTTTCATGGCTGGTAACGAGAGGTGTCAAGCGGCGGCGATACCGTCTGTTGCAGCCTTTAGCATTATTCTTCCTCCTGAGCCGCGTACGTACAAGATTTGCGAAGCTTGGCAGTGTAACCGCGAGCTGAGTCTCAACCTGCCCGCGAACTTTTCGCATCCCCATCTCTTCTCGCTTAAAATCAATGCATGTGCGGAATTGTCGGTTATGTAGGACCCAAGAAGGTTGTTCCGGTCATCATCGAAGGGCTGCGGCGGCTGGAATATCGCGGCTACGACTCGGCGGGCATCGCCGTGGGCTCGCCCTCCAGCAAGACTCTTGAGGTGCGGCGCGCGCCGGGCAAGCTGGGCAATCTGGAAGAGGTTTTGCGCGAGCATCCGGTCGAGGGCACCTTCGGCATCGGCCACACTCGCTGGGCCACGCATGGCCGGCCCACCGAAGAGAACGCCCACCCCCATCGCGATTGCACCGGGCGCATTGTCGTCGTCCACAACGGCATCGTCGAAAATTACCTCGATCTGAAGCGCGAGCTCACCGCCCAGGGCCACAAGTTCGTCACTGAGACCGACACCGAGATCATCGCCCACCTCATCGAACAAGTTCAGAAGGAGGCCGAAAAAGCAGGTAAGCCAATTCCACTGGAAGTCGCCGTTCGCCGCACCGTCAAGCGGCTCACCGGGGCCTTTGCGCTGGTTTTCTTATCGGCTTTGGAACCCAACAAGATTGTTGCCGCTCGTTTCGGCCCGCCGGTGGTCATCGGCGTGGGCGAGGGCGAGTCCTTTGTCGCCTCCGATGTGCCCGGCATCCTGCATCACACGCGCAACATTTACTTCCTAGCCGACGGCGACATGGCCATCCTCACCCAGGCCGGCGTCGCACTCACCGACTTCGACGGAAACCCCATCCAGCGCAAGCTCACTCACATTCAGTGGGACCCCATCCAGGCGGAAAAAGGCGGCTACAAGCACTTCATGCTCAAGGAAATCTGGGAACAGCCGCGGGCCGTGCGCGACACCACGCTGGGCCGCGTTTCGCTGGACTCGGGCAAGGTCTTCCTGGAAGAGATGAAGATTCCCGACGAGGAGCTCGCCGCCGCCACCAGCATCAACATCGCCGCCTGCGGCACCAGTTGGCACGCCGCTCTTACGGGCAAATACATGATCGAGCGGCTGGCCCGCTTGCCCGTGGACGTGGACTACGCCAGCGAATATCGCTATCGCAATCCAATTCCCGACGTCAAGGCGCTGGGCTTGCTCATCACCCAATCCGGCGAGACGGCAGACACGCTGGCCGCGCAGCGCGAGATGATCTCGCTCGGCTCAAAGACCGTGGCCATCTGCAACGTGGTGGACGCCATGGTGGCCCGCGAGGCTCACGGTTCCGTTTACACCCACGCCGGCCCGGAGATCGGCGTCGCCTCCACCAAGGCCTTCACCGCGCAGTTGACCGCGTTGTTTTTGCTGGCGCTCAAGCTGGGCCAACTCCGCGGCCACCTCGACGCCGCCCAGTCTGTCGCGCTCATCGACGCGTTGAGCCGCGTTCCCGGCAAAATTGACGAGGTGCTGCGCTCCTGCTCCGCGCAGTGCGAGCAACTGGCCCGCGATTTTTCCACCGCGCGCGACTTTCTCTATCTCGGCCGCGGCATCCACTTCCCCATCGCGCTCGAGGGCGCGCTCAAGCTCAAGGAAATCTCTTACATCCACGCCGAGGGCTACCCGGCGGGCGAGATGAAGCATGGGCCCAACGCTTTGATCGATGAAACCCTGCCGGTGGTCGTGCTGGCCACGCGCGACGAGGCAGACCCAGCGTCAAGACTCCGCTACGAGAAAACCCTCTCCAACATTCAGGAGGTGACCGCGCGCTCGGGCCGGGTAATTGCCATTGCCACCGAAGGTGACTCGACCATCGGCGGCCTGGTGGAGCACGTCATTCCCATTCCTCCGGCCATCGAGCTGCTTGTGCCGCTCATCGAGATTATTCCCTTGCAGTTGCTGGCGTACTACATCGCCGTGCGCCGTGGCTGCGACGTGGATCAGCCGAGAAACCTGGCCAAGTCGGTCACCGTCGAGTAGGTTTTCTGGACTTTTTTCAGCTGTGATTGCTGCTGGAGGAAGGCGAAAGTTGTCAGAGATTGCTCAACAAGACGTCGTTCTTCACTCGGGTGAATCGGGGAGAGATTGCCTGCCTGAAAATCAATTGGCGCAGAAGTGGTTTGCCGTTTACACCTCGCCCCGCCATGAGAAGCGCGTCAGCCAGTACCTGAGCCAGAAGCAAGTTGAGCATTACCTTCCCCTCTATCGTACGCGGCGCAAGTGGAAAGACGGCTCGCGGGTCATCCTTGATCTGCCGTTGTTTCCCGGCTATCTTTTTGTCCGCATCGACGCGAGCGAGCGCGTGCAGGTGCTGCAGGTTCCGGGAGTTTTGAGCTTTGTAGGCGGCACCGGACGTCAGCCGGCCACGTTGCCGGAGGCGGAGATTAACGCGCTGCGTTCAGGCCTTCCCCTGCGACGTGCTGAGCCGCATCCGTTGTTGACCGTGGGGCATCGTGCGCGGATTTGCTCCGGCCCCCTAGCCGGAATGGTGGGCGTCGTGGTGCGCCGCAAAAACAGCCTGCGCGTCGTCCTTACCATGGACCTCATCCGGCAGAGCATCGCCGTGGAAGTGGACGAATCGGAGCTGGAGACGCTGGATTCCGCATGCCCCAACAGTGCAAGCGACAGCTCGGGCTGGTCCGGCCCCCGCCCGGCTGGAGTATTCCGAGGCAATCCGATTGCGTGAGACCTTTTCTGAAACGAGCTAGAAGCTTTTTCATAGCCTGGTTTGAAAGGGCACGACTTTACAGTTTGCGGAAATCTGCAAACGGTGAAGCAAGAAGCGTCAGGGCACGACTCGTAGGTCAGAGTTTTAACCCTGACTGCCGTAAATGCAACAAAATGAGCGTGGGCTTTAGCCCCTGAGGGATTACTTTTCAGGCTGGCCCGCTACTCTACTCCAGCCCGAAGAGCACCTTCTTCCTCGGCGTCAACGTCGCCACAATGGGCGTGTTCAGTGCCTCCACCACCGGCGCTGCCAGCCGGAAATGGTGTGCTATCACCGCCGCAAAGCTTGGTTTCTGCGCCTCCGACGCAGCCAGCGAGGTGCTCAATCCCCACTGCCGGCAGCGAATCAAATCCATCGCCGGATGCTCGCTTGGAAAGCCCTTTGGCGGCCGCGTCAGCGCATTCCCTTCGAACTCCCCAAAAACCTTCCGAATCGCCGCCGTCCGCAGGACCTTGCGAAACTCCGCGTGGTGCTCCAGCATCCAGTGGCGAATCGCCGCCAGTTGTTCTTTTTCCGGCATCCAGGCTCCGGCGGCGATGATCACTTCCTTGTCGTCAACATGAAAGTAAAATCCTGCTCCGGAGGTCTTCTTCAGCCCTTCCAGCATCCACCATGCGGCAACGTGTGTCTTGTATGGTTTCTTGTCGGCGCTGAAGCGGGTGTCGCGATAGATCCTGAACAGGCATTTCTCCGCCGGACGCACATAGGCTGGCGCAAAACTCTCCATCGCCTCGTTGACCTTGCCGATGATGGCCAGCATCGGTTCCTTCAATTCCGCTTCAAAGACCGCTTTGCGCGGCGTAAACCACTCGCGGTCGTTGTGGCGCTTCAGATTGCGCAGAAAGGCAAGCCCTTCGCGGCGAAGGTGCGCGGGCGTTTCAGCTTTACTCAGTTTCGTAACCATGGCAAGAAAAGTGTACCGCGGCAGCCAGGAATCTTTTCCCCGCGTCTCGAATCAAAAGTATAGTTCACCTTCTTATTCGGAGTATTCCCCATGACCCTATCCGCCGCTGAAGTCCATCGTTTGAAGCAAGCTCCCGTAGTCGACGGCGTGCTCCCTGTCGTGCTCAGCCGCTGGAGCGCCCGCTCCTTTGCCGACCGAGATGTGAGCCCCGCTGTCCTCCGGAAAGTCTTCGAGGCGGCCCGCTGGGCTGCATCATCCTACAACGAGCAGCCCTGGCGCTTCCTGGTAGGATCACGCAACTCATTGACACATAAAAAGATAGCCTCAACTCTGACCGGTTTCAATAAAGACTGGGCCGCTACAGCGCCGGTGCTGATTCTGGGCGCGGCGAGCACCAAATTCACCCACAACGGAACCACAAACTCCTACGCGTTCTATGATTTAGGAGCCGCCGCCGCCATTCTCTGCCTGCAAGCCGCCTCGCTCGGCCTCACCACTCACTCCATGGCCGGCTTTGACCACGACGCTGCCCGCCAGGCCTTTGGAATTCCGGAGGATTACGTCCTCGGCGCCGTCATCGCACTCGGCTATCAGGGCGAACCCTCCGCCCTCGCCCACGAGAAACTCATTGAACTGGAAACCACGCCGCGCACACGCAAGCCGCTGACCGAGTTTGTCTTATCCGCATGGGGCGAATCGGCAAACCTGGGATAATCCCGCCATTCGCGTTACAGTGGATGCGGGAGGATTGCTTGTGCTCGGAACGCGCTCATCCCGCAAATCGCCCGTTCACCCGACCGGCCACTTGCGCACCCCCCGGCTGAGACCGCGGCTGGCCTGGCGCAGCCGCCTCATCCTATCCGCTGTCTTGTTGATTCTGGTTCTCTTTGGCTGGGGAGCACTCGCCCGCCTGCTGGCCCCTGTCTCCAACACCTCGCTCACACGCTTTGACGCCATCATCGTGCTAGGCACGCCCGTCGACAGCGACGGCAACCCCACGCCGGAGATGCTGGCCCGTGTCACCGAGGGGGTGCATGAGTATGAGCGGGGCATTGCGCCCCGGCTGATTCTCTCCGGCTCCGCCGCGCACAACCAGTTTGTCGAGGCGCGGGTGATGGCCGCAATCGCCCACGCGCAGGGCATTCCCGAGTCCGCCATCTTTGAGGAGACTCAGGCTATGGACACCATCCAGAATGCCTGCTACTCCGAGCGCATCATGATGGCGCATGGCTGGCAATCCGCGGAAGTGGTTTCCAGTGCCAGCCACCTGCCTCGCGCCGGCATCATCTTCAGTGATATGCCCCTGGAGTGGCGCGCTCATGCCGCGCCGCCCCTGGAACCGGAATTCGCTCCGGAGCACACAACCTACTCTTGGGCGGTGGCCTCCGTTGAAACCATGAAGACCGTGCACCTCCTGGCCTGGTCGCGATGGAGAGAGCGCTGCCAGCCCTGACTCGATAATTAGTTGCCCTGCTCGCGTTGTCCCCTGCCGGTATTGTCCTGTAAGCTGGAATACGATGCGTATATCAGTCAGATTTGCCGCCGCTCTTGCCGTTGTAATCCTCCTGGCCTTGTCCTCCGCAACCCGCGCCCAGGCGCCCAGCACCGCCAAGCCGACTGCCGGCATTGGCACCTACATTGCCAGTGACCCGCTCGCCGGAGTGCGCTATAACAACCGTTACGATCTCTCCCTGGGAACGGCCTACGACCACATGAAGGCCGGGGCCAATGTGCTGCAAGGCTCCAATCTGGGCGGGCTCGATCTTTCCGGCTCCTATTGGTTAGCCAAGCACTGGGCCCTTGAAGGCTCGGGCCGCGCCTATCTGGGCAGCAGCGGCGCTGGTACCACCAACCCGGCGGCTCTCCATGGGCCCTTCGTCAGCCAATACCTGTTTGTCGCCGGGCCCGAATGGCTCGGTCCGCACAACAAGCATGGCGCGCTTATCGCGCACGCGATGTTTGGCGGCGCGTACTTCGATGCGCATCTGGGCAACGTCACCCCGCAAACGGAAAACTTCTATTACAACCAGATGGCTCCGGCTGCCATCATCGGCGGCCACATGGACCTGAACCGCTCGGCGCACTGGGTCTTCCGCGTCACGCCCGACGCCGTGATGACGCACTACAGCATGGGTGCAACCAACAAAACTCCAGCGTACTCACAGTACGACGTCAACTTCGCCATCTCCGTGGGTGTCGAGTACAAGTTCAATAAGAAACGGTAAAAAATTGCCGCACCCAAACGGCATTTTTCCCGAAAGCGGAGTTTCTGCAACGAGAATGCGTACACGGCAGCTCCCGTTTTTCCATGGGGCAGCCATTTTCGATAGAGTGAGAGTGAATGCCGGGGCTATGCCGGGTATGGTATTCACCTCTCCCCGGCTGGGACTGTAGAATGAGTCTCCCGGAGGATCATGCCGTATTGGATGGCTGATTTCTCTACACGGCCAGGGCTCTGCGGACAAGAGCCCCGGGAAGACAGGGTTGAATTGCTATGAGAGACACTCTTGGAGTCTTGCTTGCTGGCGGAGCGGGAGAACGGCTCTTCCCTCTCACCCGTGATCGCGCCAAGCCGGCCGTGCCCTTCGGCGGGCACTACCGCATCATCGATATCACCCTCTCCAACTGCATTAATTCCGGCCTGCGCAAGGTCTACATCCTCACGCAATACAAGGCCCTATCCCTCAATCGCCACATCCGCGAGGGCTGGACCGGCATCGTAGCCCAGGAACTGGGCGAGTTCTTTGAGCTGCTCCCGCCCATGCAGCGCACCGGCGCCAACTGGTACATGGGAACCGCCGATGCGGTTTATCAGAATATTTATTCCATCGGCAGCGAGCAGCCCGCGCACATGATCATCCTCCAGGGCGACGCCATCTACAAGATGAACTACAACCGCATGTTGGAGCAGCACAAGGAGACCGGCGCGGAGGTGACGCTGGCTACGCTGCCCATCTCCCCTGACGAATCGAAGCGCTACGGCGTGGTGGAGGTGGGCAAGTCAGGCGAAGTGCTGGGATTCCAGGAGAAGCCGGTCGCGACCAGCTTCCGGTCGCCCTTCAACCCCGGCGCCGTGGACGCCTCGATGGGCATTTACATCTTTAGTACCGAGGTGCTGCTCAAGGCGCTGATCGCCGACGCCGAGGATGCGGACTCCAAGCACGATTTCGGCCACGACATCCTGCCCAAAATGCTGGGCAAGAAAAAGATGATGGCCTACAATTTTGTCGACGAGAACAAGCAGAAGGCCCTCTACTGGCGCGATGTGGGCACGCTCGACTCCTATTACGACGCCAACATGGACCTCTGCGCTGTTTCGCCGGTCTTCAACCTCTACGACAAGAACTGGCCCATCCGCACCCGTGTGCGCCAGTATCCGCCTGCCAAATTCGTCTTTGCCGAGCCCGGCCGCTCCGGCATGGCCGTCGACTCCATCATCACCGCCGGCGTCATCATCTCCGGCGCCACGGTTTCAAATTGTGTGGTCTCGCAGGACGTGCGCATCAACTCCTACACTACCGTGGACGCCAGCATCATCTTTTCCCACGTCAACATCGGCCGCCACTGCCGCATCCGCCGCGCCATCATCGACCGCCATGTCCACATTCCCGAGGGCACGGTCATCGGCTATGACCCGGTGGAGGACAAGAAGCGCTACTTCGTCACCCCCTCGGGCCTGACCATCGTCACACGCGACGCCTCGCTCTTTGAAAACCCCGTTGATCCCGAGTTCTCGCTGCGTTATTAGCGCGAATACAGAGTATGCGTATCTGCGGGAAACCATTCGACGTGGATGTCCCCGATTGCTATATTTGATTTGATTCATTTCATTCGGAGAAGATATGGCATCACGGGCGCCTTACCCTGGATCAATCGGTGATCAGCTGGCGAAGTTCCGTTTGATCCCGCGCCTGGAAACTTACCCCAAGGTAGTTACCTTCGCTCAGACAGCGACGGGGAAAATTATCATACTGGCTGCGTTCACTCTGGGTTTGCGCTTTTTTCAGCCTGATCTATTCTCCTCTCTGCCTCTGATATTCATATTCGCGTTGATAACATTCATGCCTGAGTACCGCCGCCTCGCTCTGGCTGTTGCCCCCCTTAGTTTCGTCATGTTGCAATCGTTTTTGCAGCCGTTGTTTCTTGGTTTGTATCTGGCGGTCATCGCACTGGGAATTCTTCTCTACTGGTGCGTTATGCGTTGGCCTAAGTCGCTGTTTGGGCAAAGGCCGGTCGCCTTTCTTCTTGGCGGGTTCTCCGCGCTGATTATCCTGGCTTGCGCCGTTGCGCCGCATTCCATGCCGAACTCGATTCTGTGGAATCTGGTCGGCCTCATGGCAGGTTATGTGTGGTTCATCGGTTATGCGCTGATGGACCGGGGCTCGAAACCCTCCACCGATCTTACGCTCGAGCTGGCGTCCTTTCGTCCGCTATGGGGGTCCACGAGCGTACCTTACCCCAAAGGCGCAGCCTATCTCCGCCGCATTGAAGCGCAGACTCCCGAGCAGCTTGCAATCGTGCAATTGAAGGGTCTGAAGCTGCTTCTGTGGGCGATTCTACTGGCGGTCTTTCAAGTCTTCTGGAATCAATTCTTCCACGACTATCTGCGGATTCCGCTACTGAATCAGGCGCTGGCTATGAGCGTGCGCGGGACGCCCGTGGCATGGCAATTGCGCTGGGAGTGCCAGATCCTCGCGTTCTTTGAGAGCATTTTAACGCTCTCCATTTTTGGACACAGAATCATCGCCTGTTGCCGTATGGCGGGATACAACGCTCTTCGCAATACCTACCGGCCGCTGTCGGCGACAACATTGATAGAGTTTTTCAATCGCTTCTATTACTACTTCAAGGAACTGCTCGTCGATTTTTTCTTCTATCCTGCGTTTTTCCGTTATTGGAAAAATCATCGCCGGGTTCGCGTGGCTTTCGCAACAGTTGCGGCTGCATTTTTTGGCAACGCGTTCTACCACTTCGCGCGGGACTGGCAAATTATCCGAGATAATGGACTTTGGACGGCTATCAACAGTTACCAGACATTTTTATTTTACTGTCTTGTCCTTGCGACCGCTCTAAGTCTTTCACAAATGCGCAAGCGCGGACCAAGGCCGGGCGGGCTTGTACGGGGGCATATCTTGCCCGCTTTGGGTGTTTGGATTTTTTACTGCCTCCTGAATATATTTGTAACGAATGAGCGGGGTTATTCGCTGGTAGAACACTTGAGGTACCTGGCAAGTTTGTTCTTTATCCAGTTTTAGGGGGAATCATTGAAAGGAAAAGCGGAAATACGTGAGTTTGTGCAGGGGCTCCTGACCAACTATGGTGATGATGAGCCGTTCGAAAATGGCGATTCTCTGCTGCTCAGTGGGCGTCTACAGTCAATCGATGTGGTGGAAATCGTTATGTTTCTCGAGCAGACTTATGGAGTCGATTTTGCCCAGATCGGTTTTGACAAGGAGTGTATCGACAGCATCGACGCGATATATGCTCTGACGCAGGCTACTAAAAAAGTTAATTGAACATTTGAAATGCAACATCAGCTAACCTCGCGCCAAGAGCGGTCTTATCAAAGCGAGGAGGAAGTTAGTAGATTGAATTATCGGCTTGTCTCCACGCTGCTTTGCTGGTTTAGCATTGCAAGGAGTTTCTTCCGGTCCACTTTTCTGTTGCTGTTCAGTGGTAACTCCGGCAGGATGAGGAAACGGCTAGGCACCATGTAGTTGGGGAGTCGCTGCTGCATCGCGGCTTTTAGCTTAGATGTAGGGCCAGCGAAGCCGCCTAGGAAGGCCACGATGCCCGAGGCACTGCCTCCATACTGCGGCCAGGCAACGGCGGCCACTGAATCGCAACCCGATACGTCGCGCAGATGGCACTCCACCTCACCGAGTTCTATGCGATACCCAAGTACCTTTACTTGATGATCGATCCGTCCTAGGAAGTGAAACACCCCATTGCTGTCCTTGTACGCAAGGTCTCCAGTCCGGTACCAGCGCTCGTCGTCAATCTCCACAAAGCTTGAGCGGGTCTTCTCTTCGTTGTCTACATAACCGAGCGCAAGTTGCGGACCAGAGAGGAGTAGTTCTCCGCTTTCGCCGTCGGCAACCCAATGTAACTCTGGCGTGGCAATAGCCGCCTTCATGCCAGGATATGGCCGGCCGATCGCGACCCAATCTCGCGTCACTGCGCAACCTGGTCCGTAGTCTTCGCCGAGACACATAACTGTTGCCTCTGTCGGGCCATACATATTGGTGACCGTCGAGAACGGCGCCGCTGCCTGCCATGCCGCGGCCGTGCTGGAAAGAAGCGGCTCTCCGCAGAACATCGTTTGTCTTAGTGAGGGAAACGCTCCGGGTTTAAGGAAGTCCATCTTAGCCATAAGAGCCGCAATGGAGGGCACGGAATACCACATTGTAATCCGGTGCTCTTGGATGAACTTGGCTGGAGCCATTACCTGACTCTCGGGAATGATATGTAATGATGCTCCAGCGCGCCAAGTGGAAAACATATTATATACCGAGATGTCACCACTAGTAGGGCTGGTTTCCACCACGCGATCATTTTCGGTAAGTGGATACTTTATATCGAGCGCCCGGAAAAAATGGTCAACAGCTCCAACCGGGACCGCGACTGCCTTGGGAACGCCGGTGCTCCCGGATGTGTAGATCATATAACCAGGTGCTTTTTGGTCTACAAAAACAGGTTCCATGAAGCTTATGGAGGATCGTAATTCGTGGTAATCCATTGTGCTCGAAGTCGCGGTGTCAGGAATATGTTCTTGCCGCGCAAGTACTTTGGCCGGGCATGCCTCAAGTACGTGCGCACTTAATATCTTCGATCCAGTACTGTCTGCAATTAGAGCATCCAGGCTACTGCGATTCAGTATTCCAATCAAGCCTGCTTCGGGAAGCGCCAGGTTGATCGGAACATAGGCTGCCCCGACCCAGGTCGCCGCCAATATCCCGATGCACGCATCTGAACTGCGGGATGCTAGGATTCCTACCCGTTTCGGTGTAGCGCCGTCGAGGCACAACCAGTTTACAGTGCGGAGAACTTCTTCTAGCATTTCTTTATAACTGAATTCCTTGCCATCAGCCCATAATGCTAATTTGATCGGGTGTTTTCGCGCGGACTCGTAAAAGGGCAGTGCAAGGTTGAAATTCGTCTCGGCATTTAAGTTGGCGCACATCGGTTTTGGAACTCCCTGTACAAGAGTATAAGGGGTCCCTGTATTGATTTTGCTTGGCTTTCGCCTTTCGGGAGGGTTACTCAACTCTAGGGTATAAGTATACCGGTTGCCCAGAATCACATTTTGACTCCTGGAATCTCTATGCTACACCTGAAAGAGATGAACATACCCACCCTCACCCCGGCGATGCTCTCCCTGCTCTCCCGCCTCCGAGAGTTGGCGTCGACCGCGCCCTCCCTCGACGCTCTCCAGAAATCCATCGTCGAGGCCATCGCCGCCGAGCTTCCCCATTACAACTGGACCGGTTTCTACATGCTCGACCCCGTCGACTCGCAAACCCTGCTCCTCGGTGCCTTCCACGGCGAGCCCACCCCGCACGTCCGCATCCCCGTCTCGCAAGGCATCTGCGGCGCCGCGGTAGCATCCGGTGAAACCGTTGTTGTGGACGACGTACACGCCGATCCCCGCTATCTTTCCTGCTCCATCCGCACAAAATCCGAGATCGTCGTCCCCATTCGCGCGCACGGCCGCGTCGTAGGCGAAATCGACATCGACAGCCACACCCCGGCAGCCTTCACCGCAATCGACCGGAGTTTCCTCGAAGAAGCAGCCCGCATCGTGGGAGCCTGGGTGGAAAAAACACGGAACTAGTCGATAAAAAACTGCGTATTAGCGCACTATGGCATGTGCGGGTACATTAAGCTTGAGCGGGATGGGGATGGGAACCCTGGCCACTCACCCCTCCGGCCAGAACCTGTCCATGGGATCCCCGGCTCTTGCGCCAGCCGTTCGTCCGGCGCGCAGTGAGGCAGCTCTGGAGATCGATTGCTCCCAAATCGTCCGTCGCTGCATGGATGGCGATTCCAGCGCCTGGACCGAGCTGGTCCGCGCGCAGCACCGGCGTGTCTATGGCATTTGCTACCGGTTCACCGGCAACCCCACCGACGCCGAGGACCTCACCCAGGACGTTTTTCTCAAGATTTACTCCAACCTGTCCAGCTTCGATACCACTCGCGGCTCCCTCCAGGTTTGGATCACGAGTTTGACCCGCAACCTGCTGGTGGATAACTTCCGCCGCACCCGGAATCTGCGGGTAACTTCTTCATTAGATGACGGTTGGGAATCTGCCGAGGAGCTAAAGCCGATTGACCGGCTTACGTCCCGCGGTATCTCCCCCCACGAGTCGGCAGCCAAAAAGGAACTGGCGGCAATGGTGCAGGAGGCTCTGGCCCGCGTCCCGGTCGACCTGCGCGAGGCCGTCATTTTGAGAGATTTACAGGACATGGACTACAAGGAGATCGCCCAGGTGCTGGGCATTCCCGAGGGAACGGTCAAGTCCCGCATCAGCCGGGGCCGCGCGGAACTTGCGCGGCTCCTGGAACGTAATAGACGGGAGGTAATGTAATGACTGAGCGCAATTTCAATCCGAACTCCCCTGCCTGCGGGCAATGGGAGATGCTTTTAGCGGACTCTCTGGATGGGGTGCTCAAGCCTGCGGATGAGGCTGCCTTTAATGCCCACAGAGCCATCTGCCCGGCCTGCGCCGCTCTTTACGAGGAGGCGCGCCGCGGGCGCCAGTGGCTGGAGTTTCTCTCCCCGGAACCGGAGGTCCCGGCCGGGCTTCTGGACAAGATTCTCGCCCACACCGGTCCGGGACGCGTGGCAGGGCCTAGGCTCGCTACCGCCGGCGGCAACGTGATTCCCATCCGTCCGCCTTCCGTTCCCGCCTATTCCCCCGCATACAATGATCGCGTGCCGGAGATCCCCGCCTGGCAGCGTCCCGGCTTGGTGGCTCGCGTCCACCGCTTCGCCGAGCCCCGCCTGCTGATGACCGCCGCCATGGCCTTCTTTTCCATCACCATGACGCTCAACATTACCGGCGTCAGGCTCAGCAATCTGCGGCCCAGCGTCATGCGCTCCTTCATGGAGCGCGAATTCACCGTGGCCTCCACACCCATCATCCGCTACTACGACAACTCGCGCTTGTTCTATGAAGTGCGGTCGACTATGCGCGAGCTGCGCCGGACTACCGGGGTTGGCGAGCAGGGTGAAGGTGAAGAAAACCAGCAGAATCAGCAGGACCTGGCGCCCGGCGAGTCAAAACAGACGCCGTCCACGCAACAGCCCGGCAGCCTGGCCCTCGGCCCTGTTCTGCCGGCTCTCAACAATTCAGCGTTTTTAGAAACATCCCTGGCTTTTCAACAATGGTCCGCGCACTCCGGCGGCTCCCGTAAAGAAACAGGTGAAAGGAGCACGGTATGGACTGCGTAAATCACAGTGGTGTCAACGCGGCGGCCTATTGCCAAAGCTGCGGCAAGCCGCTCTGCGCTGGTTGCGTGCGCAACGTGGCCGATGGACAGGTTCTCTGTGAACTCTGCTGGACGAAGTTGCAGAGCATTCAACAATTCTTCACCCCGGCTCCCTCGCGCGGGCCCAATCCCTCCTCTGCCGCGGTGCTGGGACTGATTCCCGGCGTCGGCGCCATGTATAACGGCCAGTTCATCAAGGGCTTCGTCCATGTGGTCGTCTTCGCCGTGCTGGTATCGATCACCAGCGAATTCCATGGCCCCGTTGACAGTATCTTTGGCATTTTCGTCGCCGCCTGGATCTTCTATCAGTCCTTTGAGGCCTTCCACACCGCCAAGGCGCTGCGTGATGGCCTGCCGCCGCCCGATCCCTTCGGCCTGAACGAGGTGGGCAGTTGGCTGAACCTGGGCGCCCGGCCGCGGAATCCCGGCCAGCCCGCCGCCGGTCAGCCTGCGGCAGCGCCGCCAACCGAGGGCTACCAGCCTCCGCCGCCTTATCAGGCCCCTTATCAGGGCCAGTCCACGCCGCCGGCAGCCGGTTTTGTCGATCCTGCCGCGCCGCCCCCGCCACCGCCTCCTATGTACTGGCGGCGCAGGGAGCCCATCGGCGCCATCGTGCTGATTGCCCTGGGCGTTTTGTTTCTGCTTGGGCAGTTGGATGTTTTTCATGAGCGGTTCTTCGGTTTAACCTGGCCGCTATTGCTGATTGCCCTCGGCGTCTGGCTGATCATTCGCCGTTTCGAAGATTCACAAGGAGGACCTAAATGAGCCATTACATCATGATTCGCCGCCTGCGCGGCCCTGCCATTCTGCTGCTGATCGGCGGCGTTGCGCTGCTCGATCAGACCGGCGTGATTCATCACTTCTGGGAGTGGTTTATCCCGCTCCTGCTGATTATGCTGGGCATCTTTATGCTCGCCGAGCGCATGGCGATAGCCGCCGAGGGCTATCCGACAGGCCCATATTGCGGCCAGCCCTACCCCGGCGCCTATCCCGGCGCATATCCCGGCGTTTATCCCCCCGGCGCTCCGCCGGCTCCAACCGCTTCTGGCTCGCCCGATGTTTCAGCCAGCTCGCAGGAGTTCGGTAAGAACTCCCAGGGAGGACAATTATGAGCAGCACACCTCCCAATATGCCCCCAACTCCGCCCCCAGGCAGCGGCATTCCCCCCTTCCCGCATTACGATTCCAAGGTCCAGTGGAAGGCTTACCGGGAGCAGCAGAAAGCCGCATGGCGCGCGCAGCGTGAAGCCTGGAAGGCCCAACGTCACGCCATGAAGGCCAGCTACATCGGCGCATATGGCCCGCGCGTTCCCTCTGTCGTCGGTCCCGTCATCCTGATCGCCGTCGGCGTCATCGCACTGCTGTTGATCACCGGCCACATCAATGGCGGCGAGTTTTGGGGCTGGTATGGCCACTGGTGGCCGCTGCTTCTGATCGTCGCCGGCCTGGCCCTGCTGGCCGAGTGGGCCATGGACCTCACGCGCAATACCCCTGTCCGCCGCGGCGGAAGTTATGTCGGCATTCTCATTTTGCTGGCGATTGTAGGAATCTGCGCTGCCGGCTGGAATCATGCGCAGCCCTGGCTACATTGGAACGGAGACAGCGACGAGTTCTTCAACACCTTCGGCTCGCCGGAGCACGCGATGGACCAGCAGGCGCTCACCCAGCAACTTCCCGCCAACGCCTCCATCCAGATTGAGAACCCCCGCGGCGACGTCAACATTACGGCGGGCGACAGCTCCGCCATTCAGGTGCAGGCGCACGAACTGGCCTATGCCGACTCCGACTCGGAAGCGAAGAAGATCTTCGATGACGAGGCCGTGCATCTGATTCCCAGCGGCAGCTCGGTGCTGGTCAAGTCGGAAAGCAACTCCAGCGGAAAAGTAAACCTGACTATCACCGTGCCCAAAACCGCCAAAGTGACGGTAAACGCCGGCCGGGGCGACGTGACCGCTGCCAGTCTGGGCGCGGGAATCACCGTCACCGCTCACGGAGATGTGCAGCTTAACTCCATTGTCGGCTCCGTCGAGTCGCACTTTCCTCACGGCCGTCACGACTTCTCCGCCCACGATATTCAGGGCGACCTCTCCGTTGACGGCAGCTTGAGCAGCCTCACCCTCTCCCAGATCAAAGGCAAGGTCACCGAGAGCGGTGAAATCATGCTCGGCGATATGCACATGGAAGGCATCACCGGTCCCGTTCGCCTCCACACATCGGTCACCGATATCGAACTGGCCGAGTTGCCCGGCGACCTGACCCTCGATTCCGACGACCTGCGCGTCAACCAGGCCAAGGGGCAGGTGCGCGTGGTCACCCACTCCAAGGACATCGACCTTAACCAGATCTACGGCGACGTCTATGTCGAAACCCGCCACGGCCACATCTCGGTCGAGCCGGCCGGCGCCTATTCGCTGGAAGCCAAAAATAACAGTGGTGGCGTCGAGGTTACTCTGCCCCCCAACGCCTCGGCCGTCGTCAGCGTTCACACGCACAACGGCGACATCGTTTCGGATTATCCCATCTCCGCAACTCACGGCGAGAACAGTGTGGCCACGTTCACCGTCGGCTCCGGCGCTGCAAAAATCGTCCTCAACGCCAGCAATGGAGACGTGAATATCAAGAAAGGTTCGGGCTTTGCATCCGCTCCTACTCCGGCCACTCCCAAGCCGCCCACGGGTCCCATGCTGAACGTTCCGCCCTACCACCGGATTCCGCCGGGCTTCGAAGGAAAACAGCTCAAGGAGCCCAAAGTTCCTCCCCCGCCGCCCGTCAAACAATAGTGAGCGCACGAATCAACCGGAATGAACAATTCAGGCGCGGGAGAATTCACCCTCCTGCGCCTGTTCTTTTTCCGCTATTTCACCCTGAAATCCGTTCTCACCACACAAACGGAATCAGCCTGTACCGTGTCCGCCGGCAATCCAACGTGCAAGCTCTCAGACCGCAATTCGCTGCACGCGCGACCCGATCCGCGTGAAGATCTCCCAGGGAATCATTCCCGTTGCATCGGCGAGATCGTAGGCGGTAATGCTTTCTTCCCCCTGCGTGCCGATGATCACCACCTCGTCGCCCGGCTCGACCCCCGCAATCTCCGTCACGTCCACCACCGCCGAATCCATGCTGACATTGCCCACCAGCGGCGCGCGCTCTCCGCGCACCAGCAGGCTGAAGTGGTTGCCCAGCCGCCGGTCCAGCCCATCGGCGTAGCCCGCCGCCACCAGCGCCAACCGCATCGGTTCCGTCGCTACAAAACTTCCGTTGTAACCCACCACCGCGCCGGCCGGCACTGCGCGCACCCCGGCCACACTCGTCTTCCAAGCCATCACCGGCTGCAATCGCGCCCGCGCCGCCGCCAGCGACGCCGGTTCCTGAGATTTGGACGGCTCAAAATCGGGATCGAAGCGCGGCGTCACACCATAGAGCGCGAGGCCGGGCCGCAGCATCGCTTTCATCCCATAGCGCGCGGCCAGCGCGGCAATCCGCTCTGCCTGTCCACCCACCAGCGCGGCGGAGTTGCCCACGTGCAGCCACTCTGGATGCAATCCCGCGGCCTCTATCCTCGCCAGAGCCTCTTCCAGCAAGGCCAATTGCGCCGCGGTCACCCTGCCGTCCGCCTCGTCGGCCGCGAACAGGTGAGACATCACGCCCTCCAGCCGCAGCGGCGACTCCGGATGAAAGCGCGCGAGCAGAGCGTCTGCCTGCCCGCTCTCCGCACTGAAATCCTCCGGCGAAATCCCCTGGCGGCTCATGCCGGTATCGATCTCCAGATGCACCGGAACCGGAACTCCCGCCGTGCGCGCAGCACCTTCCAGCTCATCCAATTGCCACGGTTGCCAGGCCACGGCGCTCAATCGGTGCTCCATCACCGCCGCGCCCTGACCCGGAAATGCGCCGCATAGCACCAGCACCTTTGCCTCGGGGCACAACGCGCGCGCCGTTATCCCTTCCTCCACAGTGGCCACACCCAGCCACCGGGCCCCGGCATGCGCCAGTACTGGCGCGCATATCTCTATCGAATGGCCATAGGCGTCGACCTTGACCACCACCATCAGTTCTAAATGGGGCGCATCCAGGCTCAATAAAAATCTGTAGTTGTCTTCAAGGGCGCGGGTGTTGATCTCCACCCAACAAGGTCGTGATGTCATCAGGCTGTCCAAGCCTTAGTGTAACAACTGACCACTGTATATTACTTACTCCAGCAGCGCGAATGCCGCCACGGTCTGCTCCTTCGACGGAATCTCGCTCAACAGTTCCGTCTCCAGATCGTAGGGAATCGTCATCTCGCAGGCCGCGATCTTTTCTTTGCTCGAGCCGTTAAAACACAACTCGCAGTGGCCCAACTCCTCGCCTTCTCCCATGCGAACCGGAGGACCGAAGACGCGGCAGGTCATCGGCCGCCAGGCGTACAGATCGCACTGGCCGGTCTCGGGATCAAGCACCGGGCAGGCTGCATCGTTGGCATAATCCTCAAAGCGCTCTTCCTCGATCCTGGAATCGCCCAGCACGCCCGTCTCCGGGTCGCCGGGAAACTCCGCCCCATACTCGTCTATCCACGCCCGCGCCCGCTTCTCAAGCCGTGCCGCGCGTGCCGGATCGGTGGCCCGCATCATGTCCATGCCTGCCCGCAACCGCAACGTATCCAAAGTGTTAAGGACAAATGCTCCATGACAGCATTGACTGCAACCCGGTTTGCAAACCAGCAACTTGCCCGCGCTCTTCGCTGCATCGGAAAACGCGGTGTCCATGATTTGCACCAGTAGTGAATCACCCGTGGGCAAACGCATATCGCACAGAATAACCCATAATCCACATAGAATGTCAGCATTACTATAGGCAGATGTCTGAGTTACTATTGGCTCAGAGGGTTCCCCATGCCTGATTCCCCCAGCACCATCTTCCCAGGACTTCGCTACCGCAACGCCCCCGCCGCTATCGACTGGCTCGAAAAGGTCTTCGGCTTTAAGCGCCATGCCGTCCATGAAGGCGAAAACGGCATCATTCTGCACGCCGAACTCACCCTGGGCAACGGCATGATTCTGCTCGGCTCAGGCAAGGACGACGAACAGGGCCGCGGCTTCAAGTCGCCTGTTGAGCTGGGCGGCGTCGAGACCTGCTCTCTTTACATCGTCGTCCCCGATGCCGACGCCGCTCATGCCCGCGCCGTGGCCGCCGGAGCCAATGTCACCACCCCGCTCCACGATACCCCCTACGGCAGCCGCGACTTCACCGTAAAAGACCCCGAAGGCCACTCCTGGTACCTCGGCACCTACGACCCCTGGCATCCGCCGAAGTAAGGCTGCGGCCGGGCGAATGTTTCTTTTCAGTGACATTTTTTTGACTTCCGTGTTATTGTTCGGCCATGAAAAGAGTCTTCGTATTATTTGCTGCATTGTGCGTGGTCGTGTCCGTAGCTGCGCCGCAAACGGCCTCCGATGTCGAAAAGTCCAATAGCTATATGGCGAACGCGATTACGCAGAATATCAAGTAGTAATGGCTGATCAACGTCTCACCCAACCGGCTTATCCCACCCCTCCAGCGCCCGCTTGAACTCGCCCATGAACTTGCCAGCGTCCGCGCCGTCAATCGTGCGATGATCGAAGCCCAAACAGAAGTACTGCACCGAGCGAATTGCAATCGTGTCGTTGCCCTCGGCGTCGGTCATCACCACCGGCTCCTTGCGCAATCCGCCGATCGCCAGAATCGCCGACTCCGGCTGGTTGATGATCGGCGTGCCGAACTCCTCGCCGAAAATCCCCGAGTTGGTCAGCGTAAACGTCGATCCCGAGGCCTCCTCTGGCAGCAGCTTCTTCGCCCGCGCCCGCGCCGCCAGATCCGCAATCGCCCGTGCCAGCACCGCAAAGCCGCGCCCCTCGGCCTGCTTCACCACCGGCACAATCAGCCCCCACTCCAGCGCCACCGCAATCCCCAGATCGATGTTCTGGTGATACTGAATCGCCCCATTCACCAGCGATGCATTTACAATCGGAAACTTCCCCAGCGCCTCAATCGCCGCCGTTGCAATAAACGGCATATACGTCAGCTTCACCCCGTGCTGCCGCTCGAAATTCTCCTTCTCCCGCTCCCGTAAGCGCACGATTCGCGTCATGTCCACCTTGTAGACAATGTGCACATGCGGGCTCGTCTGCATGCTCTCCACCATCCGCTGCGCAATGATCGCCCGCATCTTCGTCAGCGGTTGCGGCTCCCGCGGCACTGCCTGCGCTGAGGCTGCCGGCGCTGCGGCGGGTCGCTCCTTCGGCGTAAAAGCCGTTGGTTCCCCGCTGCCAGTTCCATGCTGGATCAGATGCCGCATCACGTCTTCCTTCGTAATGCGCCCCTCCGAACCTGTTCCTGCAATCTTGCTCAGGTCTACGTTGTTCTCCTGGGCCATGCGTCGCACCAGTGGCGATGTGCGTTGCGCCGTCTGCGGTGTCTGCGGTGCTGCTGATCCCTTAGGTTGTACTGCGGGAGTAGGGCGGATTGTCGAAACTGAAGATGTTGGAATTGACGTTTGCGGAGTCGCTGTATTTGCGCCGATGGCGCTGCCATTTGCGCCGGAGGTGCCGCCGGAGGCGCGGTCATCTGCACCCAATGTGCCGATCACCGCCACCACCGTATTCACCTCGACGGTTGCCCCTGCCTGAATCCTTATCTCGGCCAGTACTCCCGCCGCGGGCGAGGGAATCTCCGCATCCACCTTGTCCGTCGAAATCTCAAACAGCGGCTCGTCCTTTTCCACCCGCTCGCCCGTCTTCTTGAGCCACTTGGTAATCGTGCCCTCAAAGATCGACTCGCCCATCTGGGGCATAACCACGTCGGTTGTCATAGTGACTCTCCGCGTTGCGGGGCGCTTCGGCTGCGCACAGGGCTGGTTTTCGTCATTCCAGGGAAAATTTCCGGCGCGCCCGCTTCAAACCGAATTATAAATTGCCCACACCCGCCAACCGAACAGAACGAACACTACGGTTTCGCGCCCAACATTAGTCGATGCGCAGGGTGCCCCACCTTCACCGATTCGTGTATTTTGCGAATCGGCTAAGGTGGGATATTTACAACTATAGTATTTATCTTCTTTTACAGTTCTTCCAGCGGGTGCCCCAGGTCCCGATTTTGGGAGCTGGGAATCAACAGACTTCAATCGATTTCGTTTCTCACGCTCTGACCGTCCCTTCGCCTTCGCCCGTCAGCCGCTTCACTTCATCCGGAACCCTCAGCGGCGTATCCTCTACCGGAATCTGCTCCGGTGCCTTCGCCGCCTGTGCCCGCAACTCCTCCAGGCTCTCCACCTTCACAACTGTCTCGCCAAAGACCTCGCCAAACAGCCGCGCCGCCCGTTGCGCAATCTCTTCCAGCGCAGGCAGCTCCTCCGGTCTCTCAACCTCCCGCGCCAAACTGGTCACCGAGTGATCCGCGATCCCGCAGGGAACAATCAATTCAAAATCCCGCAACTCGGTCGTCACGTTGAACGCAAATCCATGCGACGTAATCCCCCGCGCCACATGAATCCCAATAGCCCCAATCTTTCTCTCCGCCCCCTTCGAGCCTCTCTCGCCGGGCATGCACACCGCAGCCGGAAAGCTGATCTCTGATCTCTGATCTCTGATCTCTGTGCGAAGCCCGCACCACACGCCGGTCAACCCGCAGATCCGCCCCGCCTTCACCCCAAACTCGCCGCACAGCCGGATCAGCGCCTCTTCCATTCCGCGCACAAAATCCACCGGTCCCAGGCGTCCGCCGGGCGAGATGTGCTGGGTCCGCGTCCGCAGCGTGCGCAGGTCGAAGATCGGATAGCCCACCAGTTGCCCCGGCCCGTGATAGGTCACGTCGCCCCCGCGGTTGATCTCGTGAACCGTCACGCCGCGCCGCTTGAGCATCTCCTCCGAAGCCAGAATATTCTCCCGCTTCGCATTGCGTCCCAGCGTCAGCACCGGCGGATGCTCCAGCAGCAGCAGCACATTCGCGGCACGCCCTTCGGCCACCAGCCCAGCCGCCTCTGCCTGCAACCGCAGCCCCTCGTCGTAGCCCACTCGCCCGAGATAGATGTACTGAATCATCGTTAGCTTGATTGTAGCCAGCAGCACTGCATCTATATCGAGGCAGTCTTCAATTCTTCAGCCGCGCCGCAAACAGCTTTGCAAACACGATCCGATGCTCCCAGACGACCAGCAGCCAAAGAAGCGTCAAAAACGCTCCCATCCCAATTCCGCCCGGGTCCATCAGCAGGTGATACATGAGGATGTTGAAAAGCACAGGGCCCAGCAGCGTCAGCCCCAGCCCCACAAACCGGTTCACCAGCAGCAGAACCGCGGAAACGACCATAACCGCGCCTACTACATAAAAATGGGAATTATATACTTGACTCCCGTTTTCATGATTCATCCCCATTGCGCCGCCATCGCCGCTGCGATGCCGGGGTAAGTGATTGAGCGGCGCTGTTGGCGAGTCATTCCGTTTACAACGCCAGGAGATTCAAAATGCACTCTCGGAACGCGACCATCCACGATCTCAGTAGGAACCAACGGGTCAAGCCCTCTGAGCCAGAGGCACGTCGCCTTGACCTCGCCATGTCCGAACTGCCACGGCTGGATAATCTGCGTGGGATTGCCAAGCTGAGACCTTGTGGAGAGCACGCCAATAGGGTTTTCCAAGGCAACTTTGGGGATATTCATAGCCCACAGGGCCTCGGCGAAAGCGATAGCTTCTGCCTGCTCTTGCTCTCGCCCTTTAAACCAACGCGCCCCTGCCACCGTCAAGCGAGTACACGGTGGGTGGAATACAGCCAAGTCCCATTGCCTAGAGCGTGCAACCTCGATAGCATCCCCGATGATATGAAAATCGCTTCCATCATCAGCAGCCACAAGATCATTGGAATAAGCATCATGGCCCCGGCTCCGAAACGCCGAACGCACAACGCCGCTCCGCTCACACCCGATCAGCACGTTCAAGTTTCTTCTCCTTGCGCTTACGCTTTTTGCCAGCCTTGGACTTCGGCTTCGGCCTGTACTTCAGAACCACGTCCGTTATCGCGTCCAGCACTCTCGGAACCTTCATGCCGTCAACCTCGCATACGTCAGCCGCTTGCCGTCAACTGCCTTGATGAACGAATCCAGCCGGTCGAGGGTGTGACGGGCGACATTCGCGGCATTGAGCCGGAACGTCACTTCATCGACATAACGGCCAACGTGCTTCGGGCTGACGTGATGCCAAGTGCCGTATACGCCGCGTTTCAGGAGCGCCCAGACCGATTCGATGCTGTTCGTGTGGACCCCGCCACGTTTGTATTCACCAGCGGTGTGATTGACGGTCAGGTGGTTGTAGAACAGACCGCCCATCCCCGCGTAGCCCGTCGCCTCATCCGTCATGACCTGAGAGCCGACTTCGACGTGCTCAAGAACCGCGCCCTGCAATGTCTCTTTGTCGGTGTTCTCAATCGGGAAAGCGATGGTCTGGCCGCTGCGCTGCCTGAGTCCGATGATGGCTGTCTTGCCAACCGCGCCACGCCCAAGTCTCAGCTTGTCAGCCTCATGCTTGTTGGCCTCTTTGCCGCCGATGAAGCACTCATCGACCTCGACGAGACCGGCCAGTTTGTCGAACTTCCCGGCGCACGCCTCGCGGAGTCGCTGGAGCATGAACCATGCCGTCTTTTGCGTGACGCCGATCTCTTTGGCAAGTTGCATCGAACTGATGCCCTTTCGCGCCGTGACCACGAGATACATGGCGTAGACCCATTTGTGTAGCGGCACATGGGACCGCTCAAATATTGTTCCGGTGCGAACCGTGAAGTCAGTCTCGCAACGGTTGCAGCGGTAGAACCCACCCTTGCGGGTTGTGATTCGCTCCCGGCCCGCGCATGTGGGACAGGTAACGCCATCGGGCCAAAGTCTCGACTCCAGATAAAGCCTCGCAGTTTCCGCATCTGGAATCAGATTGAAAAGCTCGAACGTGCTGATTGTACTCTTGCTCATGCCCTAATAATACTTAATTCCCTCGCGGGAGTCAAGTATATAATTCCCATAAAAATAGTGCGCGGCTACCAGGGCGGTCATAAACTGTCCGGCCAGCCCTGCCGGCATCGGCCCCACAGGAATCAAATTCAGGAATACATTGGAACCGAAGACCAGAAACATCAGGCCCAGCAGATAGCGAGCGATCATCGTGACAATCTTCATAGAGTTCTCCTTGATTCGAGGTGTGCGAATTAGGATGAATCAAGCCAGTGAGGGTGCTCACAGCTTCGCTGAGGATAACAAACTCTACAAGGGGAATGGATGGTTTTGTTTCCGCCGTGGATTCAATGAATTGGGACCGGAGACTTTTTCGCGCATCTGGTGGAATCTTGGCGACGTTGATGGTCGAATGCCAGTAGCGTTTTCGCGCTACACTAGCTACTGGCAGGAGGACCGGGCGGTCACTGCCATACCGGTTTACCGCGCGCTTTCAATCTGCCGGCTAATCCAACGGCTCAAACTCATGCCTTCAACCGCCGCGCGTAGAACTGCTTTGCGGTGCAGTTCCGGCTCGGTGCGCAGCAAAATCTTTCCGTTGAAGGGGCGGTCGGGCTGTTGGCCCGTCTCGGCGCAAAACTCCAGATAGCTGTCGATGCTCTCGCGGAAGGCGCGCTCTAGCTCTGTCGCCGTTCTTCCCTCAAAATGAATCACATCCCGAAGCCCCGCCACCGTGCCGGAAAAGGTCTTCTCCTCCGCATCAAAATCGATGGCTCCTGCGGCATAACCCTTGTATTCCATCATGGTTTCACCCCCGCATTCGTAAGAAACTGGCGAACTGCTTCGACCGCGCCCTTCTTGGTTTCGGGCCGTGGGTGCGGTCGGTGAAAGACGGCCGTCACGCCGTTCAATCTAGCCGCCACCCGGCTCCCCGCGCGTTCCGTTACCTCGCCTCCCAATGCGCGAATCAGAGATTCAATCGCGGACCAGCGGATGTCCGCTTTCGTCGGACGGGCAAAGACGGCGTTCAACGTAGCATGTCGCGCCTTGTTCATGGCAAAGGAAACCGGCCTTTCTGGCCCCAAAGCACCAAAATAATGATAGCACATTCCGCTATCTATCGACCGGTAGCGAACCCGGCAACTGGTAAATCCGTTTTCGCGCTACACTAGCTACTGGCAGGAGGACCGGGCGGTCGCTGCCGGTGGGCGTGCGCAAGCGCGGTTCGCCGGGAGAGGAAAGTCCGAACTCCGCAGGGCAGTGTGCCGGATAACATCCGGGACGTGGGCCTCAAAACCCATGGACGGCCAGTGCCACAGAAAACATACCGCCGGCTGCGCGTGTTACGGCATACGCAGTACTGGCCCGAAGGGCGAATGCCTCGACGGCCATTCCGGTAAGGGTGAAATGGTGCGGTAAGAGCGCACCGCTCCGCCGGTAACGGCGGAGGCAGGGTAAACCCCACACGGAGCAAGACCAAATAGGGAGGGAAGCGCGAGCCGAGAGCCAGGCTCCGCTGCGCATCGGCCCGGCGCGCTCAGGCGGCTCTGAACCATCTGCGGATACCCAGCCCTGCAAGGGGCTGCCGTCCGCGGGACGCCGAAACCTCCGGGTAGGTCGCTGATGAGTGTCCGCGGCAACGCGGCGCCTAGAGGAATGACCGCACACGACAGAATTCGGCTTACAGGTCCTTTTGCCGAATTCGAACACCCGGCAAGCAGTTTTGTTCGCCGGTGTGAAAACGACAGCCCCGGCCAGGAAAGTTTCCTGCCGGGGCTGACCATTTTGCACAAGTGAAAATAGGGATAATCTGGGTATCGTTCCGGGATTATCTTGGGTCGTTTCCGCAAATGAAACACAAATTGCTAATAGATTCAATCACATACATCATTCTTGTTTGGATATGCACCGGGTCGGATAAAATTTAGTAACGGGACCGAACAAAATATTTGACTTCTTGCGGGAGATGTGGTCTGATTGGAATTGAAACAGCCTGGCGGGCAATCCCTGAGAAGAATGCACCCGCCACGGCTAGTATGCGGAGGATCAGAAGATGATATAAAATTCGCCCCCGGTAAGGGCGCAGGGCGGGCGAAAGCCCGCCCCTAAAATCATCTGCCTCGCTCATCTGATTATACAGATAGTGAGGAGCTTTGGGAAGGAGTAAAAATGGACAATGAAACTTCAGCAAACAGCTATGATGCTGTTATTGCGGATCTTGAATCCAAAGTCGCTTCTATGCTCGCAACGATTGCGAATCTTAAGAGTCTGCGCGATGGCTCTGTGCCTATTCGCAGCGATGATATGAGTGTCAAAATCGCCCCTCAACGTAGCGGCGTTCCAGTTTCTTTCAGACATGATGCATTCTTCGGAATGACAGCAACAGAGGCGGCAAAGAAGTATCTGAGCGCGATTAAGAAAACCGCAAGTGTGACCGTACTCGCCGAAGCACTTCAAGCCGGTGGATGGAAAACGGCTTCAAAAAATGTGACTGAAACGCTCCGCGTAACATTGGGGCGACATCCAGATTTCGTTAAGATTAATGCTGAATTTGGTTTGGCCGAGTGGTATCCAGGCCGTAGAACATCACAACGGCGTGCGGGTTCAGGAGCATTATCTGAATCCAGTTCAGAGGAGTCTTCAGATTAATTTTGACCGGGTTTAGCAGCTTTAGTTGCGATCTCTTTACATCTTTCATGAGTCAAAGCAGCAGCCTGTTTAATGCCCTTTAGCCCCGCTGTTACCATCAATCCATGCTGCTCGTAAAACTCCTCTCGCCAGCCGCGCGCGCCCCCGTCGTCGCCCACCCCGGCGAAGACCTCGGCTACGACCTCTTTGCCCTCGAAGCCGCCTCGCTCGCCCCTCACGCAACCGTCAAGGTCCGCACCGGTATCAGTGTCGAAGCCCGCCATCCCTCCACCGGCGCGCCTCTCGGCCTTCTGGTGCGCGACCGCTCCTCCATGGCCGCGCGCGGCATCATTACCACCGCCGGGGTCATCGACGCCGGCTATCGCGGCGAAATTCTCATCCTGATGACCAACCTCACCAACTCCCCACTCGAACTCCAGGCCGGCGAAAAGATCGCCCAGATGATTCCTGTTCCCGTCCTCACCGGCCCCGTTCAAACCGTCGAAACCCTCGAAGCGTCCGCCCGCGCGGAAAAAGGTTTTGGCAGCTCAGGACGATAACCACCTGCGGTGGGAAGGACGACTTCGGTTCTTAAAACTTGCCGCATCGGCAGCCCATCCTTTCGCCAGAAAAATGAAAGGATGGGCCATCCCGCTAACTAGCGCGCAGCGCTGCTAACTCCGCTGCTTCCTAAGGATTCCCCAGTCCATCCCCCTTGTGGTAATTCGGATACGGCGGAATAGGTATCGCCGTCACCGGATGCGCCTTCAGCTCCTCCAGCACCATCTGTACGCCGGTTTCCAGTTGGCGGTCATGTCCGGCAGCCACGTCCTTGGGCAAATCCTCCACCTTCACATCGGGAGCGACGCCGTGGTTTTCCACCTCCCACTCGCCGTTCAGTCCATAGATCGCGTAGCGCGGCGCGTTCACCCCGCCTCCGTCAATCAGCGTCGGATATCCGCCGATGCCCACCAACCCGCCCCAAGTCCGTGTGCCTACCAGCTTGCCAATGCCCGCCTTTTTGAAGTACCACGGCATGGCGTCGCCGCCCGAGCCCGAGTTCTGGTTGATCAGCATCACCTTCGGCCCGAAGATCGCGCCCACCGGATCGTGCACCGGCTTGCCGTCGCGCTCAATCGCTCCGGAGAGCGGAACACGCTTGAGCGTATCGATCACGTAGTCGGCGATGAAGCCGCCCTCGTTGTAGCGCTCGTCCAGCACCAGCGCCTGCTTGTCCAGTTGCGCATAGAAGTAGCGGTTGAAGTTCGTATACCCTGAGCCGCCGGTATTGGGCATATACACGTATGCCACTTTGCCGCCGGAAAGCTCGTTCACCTTCTTCCGGTTGCCCTCAATCCAATCCAGATTGCGCAGTCCGTCCTCGTCGCTGATGGGAACCACCGTCACGTCGCGTGCGTCCGTGCCATCAGCATTCGCGCCCACATGTAGCACGGTCTGCTTGCCGGCCGTCCCGTCGAAGAATTGGTAGAGGTTGTCTTCAGCCTTCAAGTCGTGGCCATTCACCGCCAGCAGGTAATCGCCTTCCTTCACCGATACTCCCGGCAGCGTCAACGGCGATGCCAGTCCAGGCGTCCAGTTTTGCCCGCCCAGGATCTTCGCAATCCGGTACCGCCCATTCTCCACCTTGTAATCGGCGCCCAGCAGGCCGGTCTTCGCCTCGTGGTCCGGCTGGTACGGCCCGCGGATGAACATGTGCCCGATCGTCACCTCGCCCAGCATCTCGGTAGAGAGATAGCTGAACTCCGAGCGCGATGCCAGCGCGTCCAGGTAAGGCTTGTACTTGGCCTCGATCTTGGGAATGTTCAACCCGTGCGTGTGCGGATCGTAGAGAAAGTCGCGCTGGATGCGCCACGTCTCGTGATACATCTGCCGCCATTCGGCGCGCGGATCGATCACCGTTTCCAAGTTGCCCAGGTTTAGCGCCTTGCCCGGAGCGTCGCTGCCCGGCTTCAGGTCCTCCGCCGGAGCAATGTTACAGAGAACGCCGGTGCGCGCGTACAGAACCTTCGACCCATCAAACGAAACGATGAAAGCATCCACGTCGTTGAGCACCATCTCCGGCTTGCGCTTTTCCAGCGTGAACCGCCAGACAGCGCGAATCCAGGAACCGCCGTCATTGTTGGTAGGACGGCCAACCGGGGTGCCTTCGCCAAGATAAAGCACGCCGGTCTTGCCCACTGCAATCCAGTGATAGTTGCGCGCCGGAATCGGCAGCGAAAGAATCCGGTCGCCGATCTTCTCCAGATCCACCTTTACGACGACTGGCTTCTCAGCATCTTTCTTATCAGCGTCCTTCTTCTCGCCTTCTTTCGCATCCTTGGCGGTTTCATCCTTCTTGTCCGCGTCTTTCTTGTCAGCTTCCTTCTTATCTGCGTCCTTTTTGTCGGCGTCTTTCTTGTTGTCGTCTTTCTTTGCCTCGTCCTTGATCTTCTCGTCGTCGCTCTGCGGAGGCAGCGGTGAGGCACCGTCCGCCGCCAGCACCACCACATAAGCGGCGTTGGTCTGCGCGCGGTCCAGCGAAGAGAGATCGATGCCCGCCTTCGACGGTCCGTCGTCGGTAGACGCCAGGAAGTATAGGTACTTTCCATTGGGATCGAAGACCGGGCTCATGGCGTCGCTCATCCCGTCCGTCACCTGCGTCGATTTGTGCGTCTCTATCGAGTACAGGAAGAGCGCGTCCAGTTGGTTGTCCAGATCGCGGTGATAGGCAATCCACTTCGAGTCCGGCGACCAGGCCGCGCCAAAACCGGAGCCGAAGCTGCCGTAGGTGCCCTTGTCAACCAGTACCGGCTTGCCCGCCGGCACATCCACCACCCACAGCCGCAGGTGCTTGTCGGTATAGGCGATATGTTTGGAGTCGGGCGACCAGGTGGGCGAGTAGAAGAAGCTCGGTTCCGGCCCCAGGTCAATCACCGTCGGCGGTTTGAATCCCGTCTGCTCCCGCAAATAAAGCTGGTACTCGCCGCTGGCGTCCGAGAAGTACGCAATGGTCTTGCCGTCCGGGCTCCATGCCGGGTCGCGCTCCGCCACACCAGGTGTCCCGGTCAGGTTGCGCGTGTCGCCCTTTTCGGCCGGTACGGTGAAAATTTCTCCGTGCGCTTCAATCACGGCGCGCGCTCCGGTGGGCGACAGGTTGATGTTCTCTATCTCTCTCGGGTTCAGGTCCACCCGGTGCGGCGCCAGCGCGGCCAGCTCCCCGTGAATCGTAATCGGAATCGGCATATTCATGCCGTTCGTGGGGTCCACCAGCAGAATGCGGCCAAACTGCTCCACGATCAGCGCGCTCCGCTCCGGCCCGTCCGTGCCTTTTGCCGGTCCCGCCTGAAAGGACTTCATGTCCAGCCCGTTGTTGGCCATCACCTGCGTCACCTGCTTGCCAATGGTGTCGTATCGATAGAGCGTGACCGGGCCGTTGTTGGTTCCCGTGCTGTCGCGGTCGCTCAGGAAGTAAACCTGGTCGCCCACCCACACCGGGTTGGAGTCGTTGGAGTTCTCCCGCGGCACCTTCTCCAGCTCCAGCGTCTTCAGGTTCACGATCCAGATCGGCGAGGTCTGCCCGCCCACGTAGCGCTTCCAGGCCGGTTGCCACTTGCTGAAGGGCTGGTAGGCAATCGACTGGCCATCCGGCGAAAACGATCCCTCAGAGCCTGAGGGCAGTGGCAGCGGCTCGGGGACTCCGGTCCCGTCGGCATGAACGCGGAAGAGCCGCACAAAGTGCCGGTAGCTGGCCATGCCGCTGACGATCAGCACATCCTTGCCATCCGGCGACCAGCCCACAACCCGGCTGCCGTCCGGGTGCCAGGTGATGCGCCGCGGAATGCCGCCCGTGGCCGGGATGATGTACGCGTCGGTGTTGCCGTTCAGGTGAGCCGAATAGGCAATCCACGCGCCGTCGGGCGAAAAGTACGGGCCTGCGGCAACTTGCCCGTTCGATGTTAGCCGCTCGGCCTCGCCGCCATTGCGGTTTACCGTCCAGATGTCGTCGGCGTAGCGGAAGGCAATCTTATCCTGCGAGAGCGCGGGGAAGCGCAGCAGCAGTGGCGCCGCTGTGGCCGTCGCGGGGGCTTGGGCAACGGCAAATACGGGCAGAAGTGCGAGCAGCGCCAGCAGTACGGGCGCAAGGCGAGAGTAGACGCGGATCATCGAGCCTCCTGAATTGGGTGTTTGGGATTGAGTTCAAAAACAGGCGCAAAACTGCGCGCCCTCTCATGCTACGTCAGACGGTGGCTAAATGGTTCCGTTAAACCGCCCGGTTTCGTCTTATATTCGCCTTTTTCTCGGCGCAGAAACTTATCCGTGCCCCGTTGCGTATCACAAATGAGCACCTCCTCTGGGCTGCGGCGGTTTTTGCCTGCCGGAAAGCGCCCAATCGGACGGTGCTGTTTTTAAGTCAGTTCCGGTGATTGCGTACACTGGAGTTGATTAACGAATTTCTCCGGCTGTTGAATCACTGGCTTTGTTGGATGGGTTGAAACCTATCCTCTTGATCACACAATGTTTGTAAGATTCTGCAACAGAAAGATGGACCATGCTCTTCAGTGAGGCGGTCAAACTCGCGCTGCAGTCCTTGTGGGCCAACAAGATGCGCTCCGTCCTCACCCTGCTGGGCGTGGTCATGGCCGTCTCCGCGCTCATCATGGTCGTCACCCTGGTCGATGGCGCCAACAACTACGTGGCCACCAAGCTCGTCAGCCACGGCGCTGATGTCTTCAGCGTGGGGCGCTTCCCACCCGTGATCTTCTCTGCCGAGGAGTACTTCAAGTATCAGAAGCGCAAGATTCTGCAGTACGAGGACTTCGAGACGGTGCGGGACGAGTGCGCCGAATGTACTGAGGTGGGCGCATCCGTTAGCCGTACCACCAATGTCTCATTTAATGGCCACTCCACTACCGATACCTCGCTTAACGGCATTAGCTGGGCCATGGTGGATCTCAACAATCTCGATGTCGTGATAGGACGCGGTTTCACCCCCACCGACGATGATGTCGGCACACACAACGTCATTGTGGGCTATGACATTGTGGACAACGTCCTCGGCGAGGGTGACCCCATCGGTAAAGAGATTCGCATCGACGGCGTGCCTTACACCGTCATCGGTGTGGGCGATCGCCAGGGGAAAACGCTTGGTCAGTCGCAGGACAATTGGGTGGATGTGCCGATTACTACATACCTTCAGACCTACGGCCACAATGACGCGCTGGGCATCTACGTGCGCGCAAGCGGCGGCGCCGCAGCCATGGAGCGGGCTGAGGACGAGGTGCGCGTCATGATGCGCGCCCGCCGCCACAACGCCCCCGGCCAGCCCGACGACTTCGAGATCAATACCAACGACACTTTCATGGACATCTGGAAGCAGTTCTCCGCATTGTTCTTCGACGTCATCATCGGCATCTCCTCCATCGCGCTGGTGGTGGGCGGCGTCGTCATCATGAACATCATGCTCGTCTCCGTCACCGAGCGCACCCGCGAGATCGGCGTGCGCAAGGCCCTAGGAGCGCGCCAGCACGATGTGTTGTTGCAATTTCTCATTGAAAGCGCCACCATGGCGCTGGTGGGCGGAGTGATCGGCGTGGCGATCGGCGTGTTGGTGGCCAATGTGGTTACTCTCGTCCTCGGCTTTCCCGCCACCGTCAAACTGTGGAGCGTATTCATGGGCCTCTTCATGGCCGGCGTCGTGGGCGTCTTCTTCGGCGTATATCCAGCAAGCAAAGCCGCCCGCCTCGACCCGGTAGTGGCGCTCAGAGCGGAGCTGTAATGGCGCAAGGTCAAGCTCGCGAATCCGTCAAAATGGCCCTCGATACACTCCGGGCCAACAAGCTGCGCTCGGGCCTCACCATCCTGGGCATTGTCATTGGCGTCACCACGGTCATCGTCATCTCCTCGTTCATCAACGGGCTCAACAATCGTGTTGCAGAGATTGCCGACTCGCTGGGTACAAATGTCATTTTGGTTACCCGACTGCCCTTCGGCATCGGCCGCCCCTCCACCGAACTGCTTACGCGCAAATACCTTTCGTTAGAGGATGCGTTGGCCCTGCGCGGGCTGCCCCACGTCGTGACCACGGATGCTAGTGTCCGTTACACCAAACAGTTCGGCGTCGGCGACGTGAGCATTAAGTACCAGGGCCGCAAAGTGGCTGGCGCCATCCTGCAGGGAAACACCGCGCAGGTGGCCGAGGTCTCGAATCTGGTCTTGCTCTCGGGTCGCATCTTTACCGATGAGGAAGACCAGCGTCATGCCCATGTCTGTGTGCTGGGATACGACACCGCGGATAAACTCTTTGCGAATGGAGAAAACCCCATCGGCAAGGAGGTCAACGTCGAGACCGGCCTCTATACCGTCATTGGCGTGCTCGACAAGCAGAAAATGCTCTTCGGCAGCGGCCAGAATCCGCAAGACAACGCAATTTACTTCCCCATAGGCACCTTCCACAACCTGCATCCCGAAGCCCTGGAAATGTTCCTCACCGTGAAGTACGACGATCCTGCCAACAAATCATTGGTCGAAGAGGAGGTTCGCGAGGTAATACGCATCCGCCGCAAGGTCAAAATCTCCGCGGACGATAACTTCGATATCTTCGGAACCGACTCTATCAATAAGCTCTGGGGGCAGATTACCGGCGGCCTCTTTGGGCTGATGGTCGCCGTCTCCAGCGTCGGCCTCATGGTCGGCGGCGTCGGCGTCATGAACATCATGCTCGTCTCCGTCACCGAGCGCACCCGCGAAATCGGCATTCGCAAGGCTATCGGCGCCACCAAGAACACGATCCTGACTCAGTTCACCACCGAGGCCGTAACCCTGTGCGCCATGGGAGGCATTGTCGGCGTCATCCTAGGAGCCGCGCTTACCGGGCTCATCTACGTGTTGCCCATCGGCCTCTCGCCCACCTTGTCCGCCGTGTGGGTGTTTACCGGCTTCAGCGTCTCCTGCGCCATCGGCCTCCTCTTCGGCATTTATCCCGCCTGGAAAGCCGCCAACCTCGATCCCATCGAAGCCCTCCGCTACGAGTAACAGCCGTCAGCTATCAACTTTCAGCGGTCAGTATGAGTTCGAAGATTGGGCGTTGGCTATATATTTCCAGAATTAGTTTGACAAAGCGTGAAAGTGTACAACTATCCTCACTGAATGCTGATAGCTGATAGCTGATAGCTGATAGCTGATAGCTGATAGCTGATAGCTGTAAGCTGTAAGCTGTGAGCTTGCACTTCCTCGCCCAATCCGTCGCCCTGCTCACCACCGCTCTGGCCATCGCCGGAATGGGCTATTTCCTCGCCGCCCTGATCGCCTCGCGCATCTTTCTTTCTGCCCGTCGCGCCCCGCTTCCCGCCTTCGCCCCCGCCGTCAGCATCCTCAAATCCCTCAAGGGCCTCGACCCCGGCATGATCGACGCCTTCCGCAGCCACTGCCGCCAAACTTACACTGGTAGCTTCGAGCTGCTTTTCGGCGTCGCCTCTCTCTCCGACCCCGCCGCTACCGCCGTCCAGCAGTTGATCGCCGAATTTCCCGAATGCGACATTCGTCTCGTCGAATGTCCCCAACAACTGGGAACCAACGGCAAGGTCAGCACGCTCGTCCAGCTCCTCCCTCACGCCCGCCACGGCTTTCTGCTCATCAACGACTCCGACATCACCGTCTCGCCGCGCTATCTCGCTCGCGTCATGGCCTGCTTTGAAGCAGATTCCGCCGCCATCTCCGCTTCTGAGGTCGGCCTCGTCACTACCCTCTATCGTGGCCGCGCCCACCACACGCTCGCCTCCACGCTTGAGGCTCTGGGCATCGCCGCCGACTTCCACGCCGGCGTTCTGCTCTCCAAATGGATCGAGGGCGGCCTGCACTTTGGCCTCGGTTCCACGCTTGCCATCCGCCGCTCCGCGCTCGACAAAATCGGCGGCCTTGCTCCCTTGGTCGATCACCTCGCCGACGATTACGAGCTGGGCGCGCGCCTGGACGCCGCCGGCTATCGCGTGGCCCTTTCGCCCGAAGTCGTCGAAACCAACATCACCGCCTACGGCCTTCGCGGTTTCCTCGATCACCAGTTGCGCTGGGCCCGCACCGTCCGCGATGCCCGCCCCTGGGGCTATGCCGGCCTTATCTTCACCCACGGCCTCTGCTGGGCGCTGCTCAACGTTCTCGCCAGCGGTGCCAGCATGCTCAGCCTCTGGCTGCTCGGCTTGAGCCTTTGCCTGCGTATCGCCCTGGCCATGACCGTAGGCGTAGAGGTGCTCTCCGACCGCCAGCTCCTGCCCAATCTCTGGCTACTGCCCTTGCGCGATCTCATTGCCATGGCTGTCTGGATCGCGGGCTTTGCCGGCAACACCATCGTTTGGCGCGAAGCGCGTTTCACGCTCAAAAACGGAAAATTGCAAAGAGTGATCCAATAGATTGAACAGGATAGGCCTGTTTGCAACCTTTTTACGCCGCGTGCGTATGATGCATTGGGGTTCTCTGTGCGCTTTGAAGGCGGCGCGGGGTATCGCGGAAAGAGTTTTGGAATGTTAGCGCACGCTGAAAAGAGCCGATTGCCGGAAACGCCGGGCTGTATGGCCGGTAATCCGGCTGTGCATGAACCGGTGCCGGCGAGCCTTGGAGTCGCGGCACCTGTCCTGATCTCAGATTTGATTTATGACCTGCGGATTCAGGACGGCGGCTCCGGCGGCTATTACGCGGACGTGGCTGCGTTCTCTGACCGGCTTCTGGCCGAAATCGAACTGCGTGCCGGAGCGGCGCTCGATGGCTACATTCTCCATGTGCTGGCGTTTCTGAGCGAGCCTCCCCGCAGCTATGGCGAGTACGCCATCGAATTGCTCTCGCTGGGTCAGGCGCTCAGGCGATACGGCGGCGCTGCAGAAAGCACGCCCGCCTGGGTTGTAAAGGTGGCGCGCTTTCTCTTTTGCTTGCGGCGTCGTCCGGCGCTGATCAAGCCCCTCGCCGACCTGCTGCGGGCAGCGATCACCCGGCTTTTCCTGGTGCCCGCTATCAGTCGCAAGCCCAAGGGCAAGCTCGACTCGCCGGATGGGCTGCCCCGCCTGATCTTGTGGCTCGAGGCCACCGGCGAATTCGAACAGGAAGCGGTTCGCCTCAATAATTGGCGGAGTTTTCTCGATACACTTCCTCCGTCGGAGGCCGCTCGCTGCATCCAATCATCCGTTGATCTCTTTGACTGGTTCCAACGCGAGGCGGCTGCGGCGCTGGGAGTCTATACGCAAGGGGTCCCCAGGTTTCTTACCCGGGAATACTCCCGGCGCGGTTGCCGCGAAGATCAGCTCTTCTGCGGCAAAGAGCCGGTGGAATATCACTTGTGCATGGTCGCCGCCGAAATTATGAACCGCGGATTGCGCGACGATTTCTCACGTTCTGCGCGCAAGGTCATTCTCATGCCCGCGTGCATGCGCGGCGCCTACGCCGCTCGCTGCCAGGCCCGCGTATCCGGCGTCGACATCCAGTGTGCGGCTTGCAGCCCCGATTGCGCCGTAAACCGCATGACGCGCCTTATGAGCACTCTGGGCGCAAGTGTCTACCTCGTTCCGCATTCCACCGGATTCAGCCGCTGGCTCAATCGCTGGCAGCGTGAGCCGGATACCGGCGTCGTTGCCGTGGCCTGCCTCTTGAACATCTTGCCCGGCGGCTATGAGATGCGCGCCCGCCAAATCCCCTCGCAATGCGTGCCGCTCAATTTTCCCGGCTGCCGCAAGCATTGGCGCAGCAAGGCAATCTCCACCAGCATCAACGAAGAGCAGCTCGTGCGGATTGTAACCTTGTCTTAATCTCCCGTACTCGCCGCCGTAAAGTCCAGCTTGCTCATCGCCGCGCAATCAATCGAAAGGCAGGAGCCCAGCTCGTTGAAGTTCTGATCCCAGCGTGGGCGGTCTTCCGCCGTCAGCATGGTGAGCGCATAACTCGAGGTTCGCAGAATGTCGTACCAGATGTTCTGCGCCTGCCACAAGTTCAGCTCGAAGGGCAGCTCCACCAGCGTGCGTGCCAACGCGAGTGCCCGGTCCAGCGACTCCAGCGATCCCGATGACATTTGCAGATCCACCATCGCGCGTTTCATGCGCTGGTCGGCAATGTAAGAGAGCGTCGCTGTCTCCAGCGGAATCTGGTCGGTCTTGGCCAATGACAAATACGCGCGTAATTGGGCCTGATCGATGGGGTAGGCCTCCAGTGCGCGCCGCAATCCGGCATTGATGGCGAATCCCGCGGCCAGGGTCAGCGCCGGCGGCTTGGGCAACCCCGCCTGCGATAGATAGTGCAGCAGGCTGGCGTGCTCCTCGTAGATGGTGGTCAGGGAATTCTCGATCTCCGCAAGCGTGGTGTTGAGGATAATCTGCACAATGCGCCGCTGCTCGTCGGTAAACAGAGAGGTCAGCGAGTAGTCCACGTGCCCGAAGTAGTGGTCGATCTGGCGAATCACTTCGGGAAAGTCGGCCCGCTGAACGTATTCCGCGGCCTCTTTGCAGAAAGCCTCAAAGGCGGCTGCATCTTCCGCCTCATATGCCTTCACCGCCGCGGTAATGTTCTGGTCGCCAAAGTGCAGCACCGCAAAGGAAAAACTCTGCTGCTTGCCGGTAATCGCGCTGACGATCTTAATCCTGCCCACGGCCAGTCGGCCTCTCCCGGAGGAATACGCTTCGAAGGAGTCGCGCCACACCCGGAAGCAGAACAGGTCGGTCTCCTCGGCAAATGAAGAAAAGATGGAGCTGATGGCGTAGTGCGCCGCCACTTGTTCCAGGCTTAGCTCCTTGGGCTTGACCTGTTCATGATAGATTTTGGCGCCATCCCCGGCCGCCGCCACGTTGGAGCGCGCCTCCTTCAGGCGGGCCAGAAAAGCCGTTTCCTGGGATCCGGCTAACTGCGGAAAGGCCTCCCGCGCCAGTTGCAGCACGCGCGCCGCATAGGCAATCACCTGTACTGTCTCAATGCCTGAAATATCGTCGAAAAACCATCCGCAACTGGTGTACATCAGCTGCGTATGCCGCTGCATCTCCATCAGCTCCAGCGCTCGCACCCGTTCCGGCACGGTGAGCGCGCGCAGTTGGTGCTTGCGCAGGAATTTCTCCACCGATTGCGGGCTGCGGTCCAGCATGGCCTCGATGTAGCCGTCGCGCGCCGCCCACACATCTTTGAAGAGCTTGTTGCCCTCCTGCTCGGTCAGCGGAATCAATTCGTCCCGCAGCTCATCCAGCGCCTTGCGCAGCGGCGCGCGCCACGCCTGGTTCCAGCCCGCCTTGCCCCCGTTGCAGCCGCAATCCGAGCGCCACCGCTCCACCCCGTGCGCGCAGCTCCATGAGGTGTTCTCCACAATCTCCGCCTCGTACTCCGGCGGAAACTGCTCCAGAAAACAGCCGTAGTTGGTCAGCTTGACGGTCGGATCGTCCTCTAGCAGCCGCAGCGCGTAGGCCAGCGCCATCTCGCCGTATTTGTGATGATGCCCGTACGATTCCCCGTCCGTCGCCACGTGCACCAGTTGCGGTTGTGGGTTGTATTCAAAGCCGCTCTTCAGCCGCGCCGCAAATTTCTCGCCCGAGTTCAGCAGCCCCTCAAAGGCAATCGCCCGCGAGATCGGCCCGTCATAGAAAAATACGGCAATCGAAACCCCGGACTCGAAGCGCACCACGTAAGGGTGGGTCGTATCCACGCTGGCGTTGGGCTTATCCGTCCAGCCACCGCCGTCCTTCAAGCTGCGTATCCGCTTGCACTGGTGCGGCGCCAGCACCGTGAACTTGATGCCGTGCTGAGCCATCAGTTCCAGCGATTCGTTGTCCGCCGCCGTCTCCGCCAGCCACATCCCCTCCGGGGCAATCCCATAGTGGCGCTGATAATCGGCAATTCCCCACCGGATCTGCGTGATGCGGTCCCGCCGGTTGGCCAGCGGCAAAATAATGTGGTTATAGACCTGCGCCATCGCCGAGCTGTGTCCCTTGTAGCTCTTCCGGCTGCGCCGCTCGCCGTCTAAAATCATGCGGTAGCTGCGCGGCGCGTTCTCCAGCAGCCAGCTCAGCAGCGTCGGTCCGTAATTGAAGCTGATGCGCGCGTAGTTGTTCACAATGCGCGTGATCTGGTTCTTGCTGTTCACCACCCGCGCCGCGCCGTTGGTCGCGTAGCACTCCGCGCAGATGCGCTCGTTCCAGTCGTGATAGGGCGCCGCCGTGTCCTGCGTCTCCACCGTCTCCAGCCACGGATTCTCCCGCGGCGGCTGATAGAAATGACCGTGAATGCAGATAAACCGTTTACTGGCGGCCATTCAAAACTGCTCCTAGCCTTGAGCTATTAGCTTCTCGCTAAAGCTCCGGGTGCTTAATTCTTACAATTACTTATGCTTCAATCTTCAAGCTTGCGCAAAATCTTCGTTGGCAACCGAATTCGCTGAAAGCTGATGGCTGACAGCTGTGCTTGCTTATTGTAGGCTGGCCCGCCCCGCGGGCGCTGTGCTTTTGGCCAGATCGCAGGCCCTCCACAGGTACCAGCTGGCCACGGAACGGAACGGCGTCCATAGTTTTCCCCTTTTGAGCAAAACCTCCGGCGGGGGCAGATCCTTCGCCTCAAGAGGCCGCGTTTTGGGCGCTTTCAGGAAGGTCAGCGCAAAGCCCTTGCGCACCCCATAGTCCGTCACCGGCAACACATCCGGCCTGCCTAGGCGGAAGATCAGCAGCATCTCTACCGTCCACGGGCCAATCCCCCGCACCTCGATCAGCCGCTCCACAATCTCCGCGTCGCTCATTTTTTTAATCGCCGCGTGGCTGGGAACCGTCCCGTCCAGCGTTCGCGCCGCCAGGTCCTTCAGCGCCCTCACTTTGTTCCCTGAAACCCCTGCCGCCCGCAGCACATCCTCTGGCGTGTCCAACAACGCTTGCGGCGTCGGGTCGCCTCCATAGTGCTCCCGCACCCTCCGGTGAATCGTCGCCGCCGCCTTGCCGTGCAACTGCTGGTAAAGAATCGACTCCAGCAGCGACTCAAAGGGCGAGGGCGAGGGATCAAGCCTGAGCGTGAACGCCCCGGCCCGCTCGATCAGCGCGCCTAGCTTCGCGTCGCTGGCCTTCAAATGCGCCAACGCCTCCTCGGCGTCAAAGGGTAACTTCCGGCTGCGGCCATCGTGAATCATAAGGGAATAGTGTACCGTGTTGGGACTTTCTTCCGGCTCCGTAGTGCACAGGCGGCTGCGCCCGCTTGACTAACCGCTGTAGAATCCAGGTCAGATAGACAAGGGAGGCAGCGCCATGAAGATGCGGCCGGGTACACAAACAGGTTTTCTGCTCTGCGGTAAGGAGTGGACAGAGGGCGAGGCGCTCGATGTCCGTTCGCCCTGGGATCAGGGCCTCGTGGGACGCGTCACCGTCGCCACCCGCGCCGACGCCCGCCAGTCCGTCCATCACGCCGTGGCCAGCCTGCGCCGCCTCCGCGCCATGCCGCGCTGGAAGCGCCGCGAGATTCTGGAGAATGTCGCCTCCACGCTTATCGAGCAAAAGGAGCGTTTCGCCAAGCTTATCGTCGCCGAGGCCGGCAAGCCGCTTCGTTTGGCGCGCGCTGAGGTGGATCGCGCCGTGCTCACCTTCAAAACCGCCGCTGAAGTACTTTCGCAGTTGAGCGGCGAAACCATTCCGCTGGATGTGACCGAGGGCAACGAAGGCCGCTGGGGCATGGTGCAGCGCTTCCCCGTTGGGCCGGTGCTGGCCATTACCCCCTTCAACTTCCCTCTCAACCTCGTGGCGCACAAGGTTGCTCCCGCGCTCGCCGCCGGCTGCCCGGTCATTCTCAAGCCCTCTTCGCAAACCCCCTTTACCGCGCTGGCCCTCGGCGAGGTCATTCTCAAGGCCGGCTGGCCCGCTGAGGCGCTGGCCGTGCTCCCGCTCAGCAATGCCGACACTACATGGCTGGCCGAAAAGGAAGACAGCATCAAGCTGCTCAGCTTTACCGGCTCGGCGAATGTTGGCTGGGAACTCAAGGCTCACTCCGGGCGCAAGCGCGTCCTGATGGAGCTGGGTGGCAATGCCGCGCTTATCGTCTGCGCCGATTGGCCCGACCTCGACGAGGCCGCCGTCCGCACTGCCCATGCCGCTTTCAGTTACGCCGGCCAGTCCTGCATCAGCGTGCAAAGAGTCTTTGTCGAGCGCGCCGTCTATCAGACTTTTTTGTGGAAGGTGGTCGAGGCCGCCGCCAAGCTTGCCCCCGGCGATCCCGCCGCCGAGGCCACCGAAGTGGGGCCGCTCATCACTCCCTCCGACGCCGAGCGCGTAGACTCCTGGATCAAGGAGGCCGTTAAGGACGGCGCCAAGTTGGTGGCTGGCGGCGAACGCCACGGCTCGATGATTACCCCGGCAATCCTCACCGGAACCAAGCCGGGGATGAAGGTGCGCGACGAGGAGGTTTTCGGCCCGGTCGTGGTCATCGAGCACTTTGACGACTTTGAAGAGGCGCTGGCCGAAGTTAATCACTCCAGGTACGGCCTGCAGGCCGGCCTGCTCACCCGCGATGTCGTGCGACTCCTCACCGCCTATCGAGAACTCGAAGTGGGTTCGTTGATCGTCGGAGACACGCCCAGCTGGCGCCTCGACCCCATGCCCTTCGGCGGCGTCAAGGACTCCGGTTTGGGACGCGAAGGGGTACGCTCGGCCATCGATGAGATGACCGAGCCGCGTATGCTGGTGATCGCTGGACTGTAGCCTGCGCGGCTGGTGGGGAATTCAGTCGCGCCGTGCCGGGAAGACGTATCTCGACCTCCGGCACGCTTTTTTACTTGGCCTTGGATTTCAGTGCGGCCCAGCGCTTGCGTTGCGCATCCGCGATCCGCTTGCGCGCTTCGGCGCTCAACTTGCGGCGCTTCTTCCCCTTCTTGGGGGCCTTAGTTACTTTCCCGGTTTTGCGCTCGGTCATTTTGGCGGCGACTTTGCCGGTGCTGGCCAGCAGGGAGCGAGCCTGCGTAAGGCTGGCAATCTCGGCGTCGATAAGTGCAAGAATTGAGTCAATAGCCATAACTCAAGCATAACTCACAATCCCGCTTTTGCACAATCTCGCAGATTAATTAGTAGTAGGCAAGGTTGAAGGGTACGGGCTTTAGCCCGTACATAAGTCAGGCAAAAACGTCCGGGCTTTAGCCTCTGAGGGAGTCTATTCTATGCGAGAATGAACTGGCAGAGATTCTCTCTCGCCTACAGGCATATTTTCGTTCTTCTCATTCCGCCTTGCCTACGCTCTTCTCCTTGTAAGCCTTCTGCAAAATATAATAAGCCTGCTTTTTCTCGCCCTGATCGGAGATAAGTCCCTTGCGGTTAAAACCATCCTGAATCCCCGCCAACGGCCGGTTCGGCGAGCGAAAATCCATTAGTATCCACGGGCTCATTCCTCTTAGTTGCGAAATCCGGTTCAGCATTCCCAGTTGATGCCGGTATATATTCGCCTGGTACTCCTCTGTCCAGCGATCGTTTTCCCCGCCGTGCAGCCCGGCTTTGGCGCCGCCGCCAAATTCGCTCATAATCATCGGCTTTTGGTACTCAACGCGCCACCGAGTAACATCGGCTGTCTCCGGCTTCTTCTCATACCAGCCGATATATTCATTGGTCCCGATCACGTCCAGTACCTTGCCCAGCGGATCATCCACAATCTTTGTATCTCCCTCGGCGCGCACTAATAATGCCGCGGTAATCAGCCGCGTCGGGTCAAGCTCCCGCGCATGTGCCGCCTCGGTTGTAATGAACCGTGTCCGCGCTTCAGTGATCGGCGTCTCATTGGCCATCGACCATAAGATGATCGCCGCGTGATTGCGCGATGTGCCAATCTCTTCCTCTAACTGCTGCTCTGCCTTGGCCAGTACTTTGGGATTGTCAAACTGCAATGCCCAGTAGACCGGGTTCTCCGCCCACACCAGCAATCCCATCCGGTCCGCCGCCCTCAGCATCGTCTCATCATGCGGATAGTGCGCCAGCCGCACATAGTTGCAGCCCAGCTCCTTCGCCCATCCCAGCAGCGTCTCCGCGTCTTTGTCGGTATTCGCCCTGCCGCCGCGATAAGGCGCCTCGGCATGAATCGAAACGCCGCGCAGAAAGATTGGCTTGCCATTCAGCAGTATCTCTGTCCCGCGCGCCTCCACCGTGCGAAAACCAATCAGCTCCTCAATTGAATCTTGTCCTGCACTTATCCTTACCTTGTACAACTTAGGCGTTTCCGGCGACCAGCGCTGTAAATCGGACGCAGCCAGAAGAAACTTCGCGCGGCCATCCGCGTCGAGTACGCCGCTTCCGGTGGAGTTGAGTTCAGGAATTTCAACTTGCACCTTGTCGCCAACATGCCCGTTTATTACATGGACCCAGCCCTCTATGTGTGCAAGATGCAAGGAGCCGATGACGCCGAAGTCGTTGCCATGAGGGTTTATTGTCGTCTCCGGTGTTCGGGATAGATGCACATCATACTGATCTATGAATATTTCCGGTACCTCAATCAGCGACACAGTCCGCGTCAGCCCGCCATAATTCCACCAATCGGTCTCCAGCGTCGGTACGCCGTCCGCGTGGCGCGTATTATCCACCGCCGCCACCACAAAGTTACTTCCCGCATGAACCGCCGCCGTCACCTCGCAGTTGAAACTGGTAAACCCTCCCTCGTGCTCGCAGACCTTTTTCCCGTTCACCCAGAACCACGACTTATAGTTGGCCGCGCCCACGTGCAGAAACACGCGCGTATGCTCCTTGGGCTGATAAGTGAAATCCCGCTCGTACCACACCGGCCCTTCATAGTACAGGAGTGACTCGCGTTGTGTGTTCCAGTCGCCAGGCACTTTTAGTCTCGCCGCCTTCGAAAAATCGTATTCCGTCGGTCCGGTGTCTCCCGGCTGCGCCTTCCGGTTCTGAAACCATCCGTCCTTCCTCTCTTCGTGATGAAAGTTCATCAATCCGGAAAAGTACGGATCCACGATAGCCGCCCACTCGCCATCGAGTGAGATCGCCGGCCGCACATCCGCCCCGGTCAGTACGATCGGCGCCGTCGAGGCTTCCCCGGCCCACGCCGCCGTCGCGCTCAGCAGCGCTCCAGCCATCGCGGCAAGAACTGCGCCGTGCGCAATTCGTGTATTCCTATACGCAGCCAGACAATCTGTCAGATGCTTCATTTCATCTCCTCGGCTTCTGAAATCAATCGGGTCCGTCACAGCACTCCAATACGCGCCACACAACCCCGCGAACCCCTCATTCTATCGTCTGCGCCGTCACGCAGGCCTTTCCGCACAAAGATAGAGGGGACAGACGCTCTGCCTGTCCCCTCTTGTTCGTGTTTTTGCCCTGCCTGTTAGCCGGCAGCTATCCCATGTACATTACGTGCACATAAGTCCCCAGCCGCACGTTGTACGCCAGGTACCAGCCATCGTGATCCGGGTCCTCGTAGATCACGATCTGGTCGCTGTCCCACAGCCAGCCGTCGCAGAAGGCAATGTCAAAGGCGGCTACGCTCCAATGCCAGCCATGGAACCAGAATCCGCCCGGGCCCCCGCCCTCAATCCGCCATACATGATCACGGCCAAAGCCGCCGGTAAAGCGGCCATGTTCGAAGGGGTGGTCAAGATGATAGTTGGCGTCGCCGCGCCCAGTATCGTGGCCCACCCAGTTGTTATGTCCGCCGAAAACCGACTTGCTGTGATCCACGTGCGGCGCGTTGGGATGGCCCGCCTGGTCGCTGTAGTTGCGCTTGGGCTCGACCGCATGGGGCGTGCCGGTAAACGCCTTCGGTCCTTGCGACGGTATCGCCTGGTGCCCTCCGCCGCCCGCCGGATGCCCGCCTTGATTATGCTGCGCAAACGCTGGAACGGAAAGAATCAGTAACGTTGCTAAAGTCAGTTGCGTAATCTTCATCATTTCCTCCGGATGCCCTTGGGGTTTGCCGCATTCCGCGCTTGCTCCCCTTCCGGGTCATCTCCAACAACATTAAATACAACCCGGCTCATACTAGCAAGTTGCGTTTTGTAATAAGTAATGGTCGTGAATCGATGATGCTACGTGCCCCATCATTCTGAGCGAAGTGTAACGAAGTCGAAGAATCTGCGTTTCGTTCATCGTAGCGAAATGGGTTGGAATCCACGAATCTCCTGCCGCGCAAGCGGCGTACGCCTGGACGGCAAGTCCCAAGCGCCGTACGCCTGAACGGCAAGTCCCAAGCGCCGTACGCCTGGACGGCAAGTCTTAAGCGCCGATTGCCTCGACGCTAGCCCCGTCTCCACGCATACAGCGGGAACCGGATGGCCAACTCCGCCACCTCTTTGCGTATCTTTTCCAGCGCCGCATCGTCCCCGCGCTTCTCCAGCGCCTTCGTAATCCACGCGGCAATCACCACCATCTCCGCCTCTTTCATACCCCGCGTGGTCAGCGCCGGCGTCCCTATCCGTATTCCCGAAGCCTTCAGCGGCGGGTTGGTGTCGAAGGGAATTGTATTTTTGTTCACCGTGATCCCTGCCTTGCCCAGCGCCAGCTCCGCCTCCGAGCCCAGAATCCCCTTCTGGAAAACGTCCACCAGCATCAGATGGTTGTCCGTTCCGCCGGAGACAATGCGGAATCCGGCCATCTCCAGCGTCGCCGCCAGAACCTTCGCATTGGCCACCACCTGCATCGCGTAGCTCTTGAACTCCGGCCGCTGCGCCTCGCCCAGCGCCACCGCCTTGGCCGCCACAATGTGCACCAGCGGCCCGCCCTGCTGCCCTGGAAAAACCGCCTTATCCACCGCCGCCGCCAGCGCCTGCCCGCACAGTATCAATCCCGCTCTCGGTCCCCGCAGCGTCTTGTGCGTAGTCGTCGTCGTAATCTGCGCATGCGGCACCGGCGAGGGATGCACTCCTCCCGCCACCAGCCCCGCAATGTGCGCCATGTCGAAGATGTATGTCGCCCCCACCTTGTCGGCAATCTGCCGCATCCGCGCAAAATCCCACATCCGCGGGTACGCGCTGCCACCGCCGATGATCGCCTTGGGCTTCTCCCGTTCGGCAATCGCCTCCAGTTCGTCGTAGTCGATCCGCTCCGTATCCTTCCTCACGCCGTAAAACGTCGGCCGGTAGAGCTTCCCGCTGAAGCTCAGCTTGTGCCCGTGCGTCAGGTGGCCGCCATGCGACAAATCCAGCCCCAGAATCGTGTCCCCCGGCTGCAACACCGCCGCATAGGCCGACGCGTTGGCCTGCGAGCCGGAGTGCGGCTGCACATTCGCATGCTCCGCCCCAAAAATCTGCTTGGCCCGCTCCCGCGCCAGGTTCTCCACCACGTCGGTAAACTCGCACCCCCCGTAGTACCGCCGTCCGGGGTACCCCTCGGCGTATTTGTTTGTAAACACAGAGCCTGCAGCCTCCAATACCGCCTCGGAGACAAAGTTTTCGCTGGCGATCATCTCCAGCCCCTCGTGCTGGCGATGCGTTTCATGGGCAAGGGCCGCTGCTACTTCGGGGTCGGCCTGGGCAAGAGGCAAAGACATGCGATCGGTCATGCTCAAATATTAAACTCTTTCCCTCGCGTGATACACCCGTTATCCGTGCTCCTCATACCTCATTCTGAGAGAAATTGACTCCCTTCGCCGCCACCTGGGTACTGTGAGCACACCCTGACAGAGAAAATACTCAAAATATTTTCATTTTATGGTCAATCAAGGCTGGACTTTGCCTTCCGATAGGTTCAAAGTAATGGACGAGCATACATATTCCCTGGATCTGCTCACTCCCTGCCGCTGTCTTCGGGCAGCGGCAGAGAAGTTCTTCCCCTTTATTTCGCCTCCCGCCCAACCCCTCGCCAAAATCTGCTATCGTTTCCATCTATCATGCTCAAAGATTAACCACCTTCCTTCGCGCAATACATCAGGTACTCGCCAGCGAAAAAGTATAGAAATCGGAAAGCGTGGTCAATATTGACCGAAAATGAAAAACTAAAAATTTAGTTCGATATGGTCAATATTAGCCAGACTTAATCTTTCGCTTAGCTCAATGTTGTCATTAAGCACGCGTTTCCCAGACCTGCGTGTCCTCTGCTGCTGTCTGCAGGCAGTGGCAGGGGGTGATTCTCCCTTCTATATCGCCTCCCGCCCAACCCCCTGAGTCAAAATCTGCTATCGTTTCCATAATTGATCGATACGGCTATGACCTCCTGCCTGAAACAAATAGCCCTGACGGCGTTCCTAACCACTGCGCTGCTCTCAGCCGCCGCGCAGACCCCCGCCACCGACCCCGCACTTCTAGCCAAAGCTACCTCGGGCGACCCCGCCGCCCAGGTGCAGTTGGGCGACATCTGCCGCGTCGCGGGCGACGCTCTCCTTCGCAGTCCTCTCCAGTCCGCCGAATACTATAAACAGGCCATCGCCTGGTACCGCAAGGCCGCTGATCAGGGTTCCATCCCCGCCGAAATGCATATCGCCGCCCTCTATCGCGACGGCGGCCAGAGCTTCCCGCGCGATCCGGCCCAGGCCGCCGAGTGGTATCGCAAAGCCGCCGGGCAGGGAGACGTCACCGCGCAAGCCACTCTCGGCCTGCTCTACTCCATCGGCCAGGGCCTTCCCCGCGACGATGTCGAGGCCTATTTCTGGCTCGACCTCGCGGCCTCCGTGCCGGGGCCAAATCAGCAGAAGTACGCCGCCAACCGTCAGCTCGTCGGCGCCCGCATCACCGCCGATCAGCTTGAGGAAGCCCAGGATCGCGCCGCCAAATGGCTCGCCGCCCATCCCCGTTAGGGATTCTCTGGTGATCCTCTGAATCATCGGATGTTTTAAAAGGGCACGGTTTCACGGCTTGCTGAAAAATTCATTTCGTTGAAGGGTATGGGCTTTCATCTGTACATCAGCCATGCAAAATCATCGCGGGCTTTAGCCCCTGAGGAGTGTTTTTAAAGCGTGTGCACATTCGCCTCTTTCCGCGGCCCGAATCAAACCGGTATGCTGAAGAAGATGCGTTTTTCTTTCTCTCTCCGGAAAACCAAGAGCACGTTCTTTCTCCTTTGCCTGCTGTCCTTCGCACTCTCTGCCGCGCGCGCCCAATCCCTGGCCGTCACGCTCACCCCGGCCGTGGTCCTGGCCGGCTCTCCGGAGCTAATTCGCGTTTCTGTCGCCGATGCAGCCGCCATCGACGGCGTCTGGCTGGACCGCAAGATGGAGTTCTTTCGCGGACGCGACGAGCAATCATGGTTCGCTCTGGCCGGCGTCGATGTCGACTCGCCCGTCGGGCCGTCTGTCTTGAAGCTCACCATCCACGACGCAGATGGCGGCACGCGCTCCCTCCGCCATGCCGTTCGCATCCATCCCTCCCATTACCCCTCCAGCTCGCTCACCGTCGCGCCGGAATTCATCCAGCCCGGCCCAGATGCGCTTAAGCAAATCGACGCCGACCAGTTGCTCATTCAAAAGGCTTATGAGTCCAGCGCTCCACAGCCGCTCTGGAAGGGCAACTTCCACGCGCCGGTCAACTCCCCGCAATCCGAGCGATTCGGCACGCGCCGCATCTTCAACGGAACGCTGGCCAGCAACCACAAGGGCCTCGACTTTCGCGCTCCGCCCGGAACGCCGGTCCGCGCCAGCAATAGCGGCGTCGTGGTGCTCGCCAACCCGCTCTACTACGCTGGCAACTGCGTCATCATCGATCACGGCCTCGGCTTCTACACGCTCTCCATGCATCTCAGCCGCATCACCGTCCGCGTAGGCCAGCATGTCGCGCAGGGCCAGCGGCTGGGATTGAGCGGCGCCACCGGCCGCGTCACCGGCCCGCACCTGCACTGGGCCGTCCGCTGGCAGGGCGCCTTCCTCGACCCAGACAAACTCCTTCACCTCGACCTCTCAGCCGTGCGCTAAAAGGATTTTTTCTTGGTTCTATACTGTAGCGCGAGCTTCAGACTCTGTTCACCGTCTTTTGCGCAGCGCCTTGTACGCTCTGTATACAAACCACCCCATGTACCACCCATCGATGTATTTATATGGCGTCTCTCCGGTGGTGTAATGTCCGCAGGGCAGAATCCGCCGCTCGAAGTTCAGCCCAATCCGCCGAAACGCCTTCTCCACTTGCAGTGAGTACTCCAGCGGAAAAGTCAGATCATAATTCGCGTAAACCAGCAGAACTTTTTTCCCTGCGCCATTCACCTCCGTGCGCATCATCTTGTCGTAGTAGCTGCACGGGCTGATCGCCGCCCAAAGATTCCGTACCCGTACCTGGCTTAGTCCCGCCTCTTCCAGCGCCTGCTTCACGTGCCGTGTACTCTGCCCCGCCCAGGTCACGTCGCCAAAGGCCGTCGATGCATGGTTGAAGGCATTCACTCTCAGCCGCTTGTCGTGCGCGCTGGCCAAAAACGCGTAGCACGATCCCAAACTCGTTCCCAGCACGCCGAAGTGCTCATACCCTTGCTCCTCCAGCCAGTCCAGGCAGCAGCGAATATCCACCACCGCCTGCCGGCACGCCGAAAGCGTCCGCCCGATGTTCGCGCTCACCGCGTAATCCGACCGCTCCAGCTCTGCCGGCCGCCGAATATCGTGGTAAGGCTTGGAGAGCCTCAGCGCCGAAATCCCCATCTTGTTGAAGATTGTGCATAGCGAGTTGTGGCTGAAGGCGTCGGCATTCCACTGCGGCATCACGATGATCGCCTGCTTCGGCCTCTTGGGATCTTTATGCGCTGGCGAGGGATACCAGCGCGCATTCACCAGGTTGTTCTCTGCGTACGGCGTCCGCTCCGGCGAGGTAAAGCGCAAAAACTGCGCCTTCGGAATCTTTCCCTCCGCCGCCTGTTGCTTGATCGCCGCGTCCTCGGCCAGCGTCTCCGGCCTCACGTTGGTGGGAAACAGCTCCGGGTGCCGCTCTTCCAGCCGGAAATCTGTAGGCCGCTTATAGTTGAAGAAAGTATCGCTGTGGCGAATCAGAAACTGATTGATCAGCACCATCGCCGCCTCGGCCAGCGAGGGGTCGCTCACAATCTCCGGCCCCGGCAGCGCCTCTTCAAATCCGTGCTCGCGCAAAAACGGCTCAATCCACTCGAAGCCCCACTCCAGCGGTCGCACCACGCGATTCTCGTCCCGCGTGGTCAGCGCCGTCTCCCACCGGTACATCCAGCTTGCATACATTTTTTTGAACATGATTTAGCTTCGATTTTATCAGCGCGGAAGGCGCGGCAGTAGGTCGAGCTGCATGAATGTAGCGCCGGCCTCCCGGTCGGCTGTAGCATGGACCACCTGGTCCACGCATGTTTATTTATAGGAGATCGCAAATCCTCTAAGCCTGCGTGTTCCAAAACTACCTATCATAGATTCCGGTGGGCGCTCAACGAATCACGCTTTGTGTCTCGCCCGCTTCAGCGCCACGTACTCCGCCCCCACCCATCCCAATCCGAGCAGCGTAATCAGCGCAATCACCACTTGCGAGATCACGCAATACAGGCACCATACCTGCAAAACGTACTCTTCGATGAACGTAAGCCGCAGCGCAAAGCCAAGTCCCACCAACGCAGCCAGAAAGACCAACGCCCGCTGACGCGCCAGCGCCAGACCCGCCAGCGCCAGGTAGCCGGCAATCCCGATCATCGCCACCGGCACTCCTGCGACCTCGGCAAACGGGCTGTGATTCACCACGCCGCAGTCCCACTTCTCGTTAATCGAGCAGGGTTGGGTGTCGGTGCAGTAATGAACATGCAGAGCCAGCGCCGAAACCGCCACGCCTGCCAGGGCCAGAATTGCAATCAGAAATCGCATCGTCGTGTCTCCGATGCTACCAGACGCCCCCTCGCGGGCTACCATGAACACATGGACCCGCAATCCAGCAGCGGAAGCCGCGTAGCCTTTTTCGGCGGCACCTTCGACCCGCCCCATCTCGGCCATCTGGGCGTGGCGCGCGCCGCCCGCGCGGCGCTCGGCCTGGATCTCGTGCTCTTTGCACCCGTCGGCGCGCAACCCCTCAAGCCGCAGGGCACTGTGGCCAGCTTTGAACACCGCATGGCCATGACCCGTCTGGCCATCGCCTCCGACCCCGCTTTTGCTCTCTCGCTCGCCGATGCGCCCCAACCCTCTGGCGCACCCAACTACACCCTCGAAACGCTGCTCGCCCTGCGCGCCCAGTTGCCGCCGTCGAGCGCCCTCTTCTGTCTCATGGGCGCCGACTCCTTTGCCTCATTTCGCCGTTGGCATCGCGCCGCTGAAATTCCCTTCATCGCCTCCCTCATCGTCGCTTCCCGCCCTTCCGAGTCTCCGTGGTCCCTGGACACGCTCAACTCCGCTCTCCCTGCGGGCCTCGTCTTGGAAGCCGCGCCGGAATCAGACACGATTGAGTCGGAGATCCCCCTTCGCCGCTTCTCCCTCCGCAATCCCGCCGGCCAGCAAGCTCCCTTCTACCTCCTTCCCGGCCTGCACATCGAGATCAGCGCCTCCCAAATTCGCGACCAGTTTCGCTCCATGCCTCAATCGTCCGCCTCCGCCCCAAATCCTGACCGCGACCTGCTTTCCCCTCCCGTTTTGGAATACATTCGTGCCCACAATCTTTATCTCTGACTTGCCCCCATCCCCTTGAAAGGCTACGATGAACACGGAGAGCAATCAAAAAGAATGACAACTGAAACCAAGCAGCAAACCCGCATGTACGTTCAGGCCGCCGCCGCGGTCTGTGAAGAAAAGAAGGGCATCGACACCCGCATCCTCGAACTCGACCCCATCGATTCCGGCCTCTCCGACTTTTTCCTCGTCACCTCGGCCTCTAACGACCGCCAGGCTATTGCCATCGCCGACGAGATCGAAGACCGCCTCAAAAAATCCTTCGGCCTCTTTCCCAACTCCGTCGAGGGCCGCCGCCTCGGCCAGTGGATTCTCCTCGATTACGTGGACTTTGTCGTCCACGTCTTCCTCTCCGACCGCCGCGCCTTCTACGACATCGAGCGCCTGCGCAAATCCGCCCGGCCCCTCACCCCCGCCGAGTTCGACGCCGAGCTTCGGTCCGCCCTCACCGCTCGCACCGTCGCCGCGCGCAGCAAGGCTGCTGCGGCCAAGCCTAAAGCCAGGCCCGCGCCCAGGCAGAAGAAGCCCGCCAGCAAAACCACTGCAAAAGCCAAGACCTCGCCCCGCCAGAAGAAAGCTGCAAAGAAAAAGGCAGTCAAGGCCGCTGCCGGCAAGTCGAAGACCAGGCTTGCGGCAAAGAAGATGACTAGCCGCAAAACCTCCGCAAAGAAATCCACGGCCAAAAAATCTCCAGCCCGCAAGCCCGCGGCAAAAAAGAAGACGCGCTAGAACTTATTTGCTGATCACATAAATCATGGGTGCCCCATCCATTTCGCGTCCTATGCGAAATGGGTGGGAAACCACAATACTCATTAGCCTTATCCTCCAGAGCGACCCTTTCCCTGAGTCGAGCGAAGGGAAGGGGAGTCGAAGGAGCTGCTGTTCGTTTGCGGGCTTTAGCCCTTGAGGGAATGTTTCGGGGATTCCTTGGATTTCGCCCTTCTTCTGCAATTTTATCGTTCCTTAAAAATATTTTCTGCTTTCTGCCACTCCCCGCCAGCCTCTGCCGGTCGCATGCACTGTTTTTGGGTCATGCGTTATCCTCTCTTCAATGAACCTTACTCTGGCTCATATCGGCGCGCGACCCGCCGCAAAGGACGGCTTCGAGGCTCTTACCGCGCTCTATCTCGGCCGCTGCTCGCCCTACGCCCGCTGCAAATCCGAATCCTTTCGCTCCGAAATCGCGTTGCTTGATTGGCTCGACAAGCAGCAGGGGCGAACGCCCGCGGTAGCCGTATTGCTCGACAGCCGCGGCCGCCAGATGAGCTCCGAAGCCTTCGCCGCGTGGCTGGGCAAGCGCCGCGACGATGGATCGCAGCACCTTGTCTTCGCCGTTGGGCCGGCCAGCGGTTGGTCCGAGTCCGCTCGCAAGCGCGCTCAACTCCTGCTCTCGTTCGGTCCTATGACCATGGCCCATGCCTTGGCGCGCCTCGTTGTGGCCGAGCAGCTCTACCGCTCCTTCACCATCCTCTCCGGCCACCCCTACCACGCTGGTCACTAAATGATAGCGGTCAGCTATCAGCCGTCAGCTTTCAGACGATTTCTACGCGCGCATCAAATATTTGGCGGCTTCGTGGAATGTTGATGAGTTGTTAGCTATTTGCTTATGGCTGTTAGCTGACAGCTGAAAGCTGTAAGCTGTTATCTGTGACCACCGATTCCCGTCGCGGTTTGCTCCTCATCAACACCGGCCCCGGCAAGGGCAAGACCACCGCCGCCCTGGGCACGGCCCTGCGCGCCGTCGGCAACGGCATGAAGGTGCTGATGATTCAGTTCCTCAAGGGCTCATGGCACTATGGCGAACTCGACGCGGTCCAGGCCTTTGGCTCAAATTTCGTTCTCAAGCAGATGGGCCGCGGCTTCGTAAAGGTCGGCGGAGCGGAAACCGATCCCGAGGACATTCGCCTGGTTCAGGCCGCCTGGGACGAGGCGCGCGCCGCCATCGAATCCGGCGAGTGGGATATGGTCATCCTCGACGAGATCAACTACGCCATCAGCTACAAAATGCTCGACCCCGCCGTCGTCGCCGATGCCCTGCGCTCGCGCCCGGAGATGGTCCATGTCATTCTCACCGGCCGCAACGCCCATCCTCTGCTCGTCGAGCTGGCTGATACGGTAACCGAAATGCGCGAGGTCCGTCACGCCTACCAGAAAGGCATCCTCGCCCAGCGCGGAATAGAATACTGATCGGTTTTTATGTGGAAGTTGAACAATGCTGTGACCAGCCTATTTTTCTGATTGTGACCAACTCTATCCCTGCCTTGATTACCTTGTCAAGCGAATTGGTCACAGCGTGACCAGAAAATGTGACCGGGCGCAGTCACAGCCCCGCGCCCGTCAGGGCGCGAAGCCGCCTGGCGTGCGCGCATCACCCGCCATGGCACGCTCGATGACCTGTTCCCGTAAATGGTGCGCCCGCTCCCGGACGCACCACGCCTGCAAGCAGAGCAGGGAACAGAAGAACCAACGATGAGGCATACCCGGCTTGACGGACGGGCCAAGGAGTTGAAGGTGAGGGCGGCTGACTGGCTGAAGGCACCAGCAGCAAGAAGGGCGAGAACCACGCTGCGTTTTCATGTTGGGGATTTTGCACGGGGAGTCAAGGCCGGGCCGTTCTTTGGCCCGCCGCGCAGCGGGCGAAGCGAAGCGAAGAGCCTTTACCCCCGTGCTCCAACATGAAAAGAAAACGCAGCGTTCCACAGATCTCTGCGACCTGCTTTTGCTTTTGCTTTTGCTTTTCGGGCGAGCGGGCGGGGGCCTTGCTAACCGGCCCCCGCCGAAGCCAGGCCGAGCGGCGCAAGCCGAGCGGCCTGGCGCACGGGACGAGCCGGGCGAGGGAACCGCGCGGCGTACTTTGCCGCGCGGCGAGGCTGGGGCTGGCAACGTCCAGACCCGGCCCGCCGAGGGGGGCGAGGACACGCGAGGGAGCGAAGCGAGGCGCGCTGAGTTTCGCGCGCCGACACCGCGCGAAGTGATCTGCTCACTTCTCACCATCACTCACCATGAACCTCGATGCGGCGGCGTGGCGGTACCGGGCGAGCACCCACGCGCAGCCCGGCGGCAAGCGAAGACGAGGGACGAGCGGAGCGCAGCCGCGCCCGCCGTCCGCGCGAAGCGGGGCGAGACATGACCGAGCGAAGCGAGCACCGCGTATAGCATTTGTCTGGTGTATCTATGGCTGTTTACTTATATCTAACTTGGTTGTATCTATAGTCTTTTTATCTATGGTCTTTGGCGCAAAAAGCTTGCGCGTATGGGCCTTCTGAATCTCGATCTGCTCTCGCAGTTGCTCACCTTCCTCACGATTAAACGGCGCTGACTTGATTGGGCCATGGTGCATCAATTCACTCATCCGATTTCCCTCCTGCGCAGATCAACCAACTCTCCCACCAGCGGCTTCAAATCTCGCTCCTGGGCGAATGCATCGCCGACCTGGCGCGCAAGCGCGGCGAAGCGCGCAGCGCGGTCGCCGCGCTCGTACTCCTGCTGGCGACGTAACGCCGCCTCACGGATGAGGACGGCGGCGGAGCCGCCGTCTAAAACCGCGTCGGCTATTGCCCGGCCAAGCGTTGCGAACTTAGCCTCTCGACTGATCTTCGTCTGTTCTTCCGCGTAGCTTTGATGCATCGACTGCCTCCGGAGGGGTGGGGGGGTGCTTAAACCTTTCACCCCATACTCTACAGCAGGTTCAGGCGGTCCAGAATGTCAGCCAGATGACGCCGGGCCATGGGGATGAGGTATGAGACCCTCCGCACACTGCATTGAAGCCCTACCGCAATCTGAGTCGCTTCCTGCTTATCTCTGTAGCGAAGCACGAGGGCAATCTGCTCATCCTCGGCCAACGCTGACAAAGCTCGCTCGAAGTCGATGACCCTGACCAGCGCAGCATCAAAGCTTCGCTCGTCTCGGCGCTTCCAACCCTGAGCATTTGGCCGGCGTATCTTGCCGTTCTGATTCGAGCAGCGCGACACTGCCCACTGCCGCAATCGCGCAACTGCCAAAGCTTCACTGACCGTCATCATCCTCGGCCTCTTTCGGTAGTTGTGGTTCTTCGGCAAGCTGCTCGGCGTATGACTTCTTACGCAAAACGGCGGCGGGGCTTTTCAGCCACGCCGCCGCCTCTGGTGCCGATGTATTATCTGGCACTGGCCTTCCCGTTCGTCTTGCCATGCGGGACAGCCTATCACTTCATGGGACAAGATGCAAGGATCCTCGATGCAATTGCCCGTGCCTCCTCCCACATGTCTCCGGCCTCCGTGTACGTGCATAAATCCCAAAGTTCCTCAGCTGCATGATGAAGGATTCGTGCCAGTCGTGCCGCATTCGCCGGCTGGCGCACCAGCGGGCCTTGCTCCTCAATGATGCCCTGAAGTCCAGGCGCAGTTGTCGCACAGGGTGGGGGGGTGGTCATGACTTTCTCGCTTTCTGTCTCAGCACGGTGAGCGCAACCTGCGCTGCATAAAGAAGTTGTGAGCCATCGCGCCCATCGAAAACCTCTAGCGTGATGCCCTGCGCAATGCAGGAAATCGACGCTTTTATGGATGGCAAGGAGTCCATCTTAGGCATGGCCAACTTGTACGCAACACTGGCCATGCGCAATGCCTTATTTGCTGGTAGACCTTTCTTCTGGGCAAGCTCATAGGCTCGGGACCACTCGGCTTTGCAGTGCGCTAATTCCTTCTCTGTCCGGCTAGTACGATCACGCGGCGGTGCCGCATTCGCTTCAATCACGACTGTTTGATGGTGGGCGATCAATGAAAGTCTCATGCTATATTCCTTTCCACATCCTCCGATGTAAGTTGAATTGCGTTGCCCAGGTACCAACACGTCGTCCAGAGCATCCGATGCCCGAGGAAGGATTGCACCTTGCGTAGATCTTTCGTTCGCTCATACATCGCCCTGGCCGCCGTCCGCCGCAGATCGTGCAACCCCCAGCATGACGTTAATTCTGCCTTAATCCGCGCGACGGACATCGCCGCGCGCAAAGCTCCCGTTGTCATCGGCTTCCGATGTGGCCGGAAAGCTGCGTGCAACGGTTCTTGTGCATCTGCGGCTGCCGCACAGAACCACAATAGCCGGTCCCTAAGTCGCTTCGTCATGGGCAGGTTGTACTTCGACCCGCCCTTCGTCGTGCCACTGATACGGCTATTGTCGAAATCGCACTGTTCTCGATTCAGTTGGAGTGCCGTCTTAGCCCTCAGT
>Ga0326728_10002867_pt1 | contig 55937 bp, 45 predicted proteins | sample MB3enrmetagenome_FD_207602 | JGI IMG/M metagenome (GOLD analysis project Ga0326728, IMG submission 207602) | Lab enriched peat soil microbial communities from McLean, Ithaca, NY, United States - MB31MN | ecosystem: Environmental > Terrestrial > Soil > Wetlands > Peat | place: USA: New York... | reverse complement strand
TCTCAGCGCCTTCTCATGGAAGAAAAAAACGCCCCACCGGGCAGACAAAGGAAAAACAATGGAATATCAGAGCAACAACAACAGCGACGGCTCAACCGCCGTCCATGCGGCTTCCGGCAGTAATAACCGGAAGCCCGCGAGCGCACAACAACTTATCCGCGACAATGTGAAATATCTCATCGAGCAGTTAGAGGCGGGACATAGTGAAGCACTCACCGCTTACTTGAATGCAATGGCGAATTTCCATGCCTATTCCTTTGGCAACGTGCTCCTCATAGCGAGACAACGGCCACAGGCTACGCATGTGGCCGGCATTCGGACGTGGAACGAGCTTGGCCGCCGCGTGAAACGCGGTGAAAAAGGCATCGCCATCCTCGCTCCGATGATCGGCAAACGCCGCAATAAGCAAATCACGGATGCCAGAACGGAAGAAGAAGCGAATCAAACCACGTTACTCGGATTTCGCCGCGTGTATGTGTGGGATCATGAGCAAACGGAAGGCGCACCGTTGCCGTCTATCGGCGAGGTTACCGGAGATGCCGGTGTGTATCTCGAACGCTTGCAAGAGTTCGTGTCGTCTTGCGGAATTGAGTTGGAGTACGACGAAGGAATCGCGCCCGCGCTCGGGATGTCCTACGGAGGCAGAATCGCGTTGCTGCCCGGACAAACCAAGGCGGAAACCTTCGCGGCTTTAGTCCACGAGGTAGCGCATGAGCAATTGCACAAGTCGGCTCGCCGCACTGTAACAACGAAAACTGTGCGCGAAACCGAAGCGGAAGCGGTCGCGTTTGTGGTGTCCAAAGCCATCGGATTGAACGCCAATACGAGCGCCAGTTACATCCAGCTCTATCACGGCAATGCCGATTTGTTGATGGAAAGCCTCGAAGTTGTACAGCAAACCTCAGCCGTGATTCTGGCGGCAATCAAGATAGAAGAACCCGCCCCGCCGGAAACACAGAAACCGCAGCCTGCGACCGACGCGGTACCCGATAACCAAGAAACGAGTTACTTGCCCGCACCGGCAGATATGGCCGAGGCAGCGCAACCAGCCGCCTGAAATACGTACACGCAAATCGGCACGGACAGGCGAGGTGTGTCTGTCCGCATAACTTTCACCACTACTTAGACAAAAAGGAGAAAACGATTATGGCAACCGCAGTTCAAGTCAGCAACGAATATCGCAATGTTCCGGTCACCGCACTGGTGGAGTCCGCTAGCAATCCCCGCAAGCGATTTGACACCAAAAGCCTCGAAGAATTGGCAGCCAGTTTCAAGGCCCAAGGCGTCTTACAGCCCTTGCTTGTCCGCTCCATTAAAGAGGATAAGTACGAAGTCATTGCTGGAGCGAGGCGGCTACGCGCCGCCAACCTCGCCGCCTTGGAAGAAGTGCCCGTTCGCGTTGTCGAACTCTCGGACGCGGCTTGTGTCGAAACGCAGTTGGTTGAAAATATCCAGCGCGAAAATGCACATCCGCTGGAAGAGGCATTCGCGTTTTACGGTCTATTGCACACGGACGGCCTTCAATACGACATCAACAGCCTTGCAGCGAAAGCCGGGAAAAATCCGGCTTTCATAGCCACTCGCCTTCGTTTGGTCGAATTGACTCCCTCCATCGCGGAGGCGTTTCTGGCAGACGAAATCGGTGTCGGCCATGCGCTCGAAATCGCCAAGCTGCCACAGCCGGAACAACAACGGGCGTTTGAGGCTGCCTTCCACACCGTTTGGAACGGCGGAAAGGAAACACGCATTTTGCGCCCCGTCCGCGACTTAACAGCGTGGATCGAGCAGAACATCCTGCTATCGCTCGATTCCGTGCCGTTCGATATGAACGACGAGGCGCTTGTGCCGGAAGCGGGAAGCTGCGCGAACTGCCCGAAGCGCACGGGCTTTAACACCTTACTTTTCGATGCAGCCTTGCAAGACAGTTGCACCGATAAAGACTGCTACAACAACAAGCTCACCAAGAATGTCGAGCGCCAGATCGCCGAAAGACCCAAGCTGGTGCAAATTACGAACGAATGGAAAGCGCCCGGAAACGGCGCAGTGCTTGGACGCAGTCAATACGTTGCCTTGAATCTCTCGGCCAACTCTGCGAATTCCAAGAAGCCGCTCTCGCCCTATCAGAAACCATGCAAGCACATGAGCGAGGCCATCGTGGTAGATGGCACCGAGCGCGGGCGCACGGTGAAAGTCTGCGCCGAGCCGAACTGCCCGGTACACTTCGCCGACCGCCGCGCTACTAACCCGGAGCAGACAGCCAAAGAACGCGAACAGCGCCGGAAAGAACTGGAGCGGCAAAAGCTCGAAGCCACGGTGCGGCACCGCACCTTGGCCGAAGTGCTCAAGCGCATCGGCGCACCGCTTGACCGCGCCGACCTTGCACTGGTTGCGAGTGTTTTTTTGAACAAACTTGAACCGTTGCGAAAAGAACTGCTGGCGCGGCGGCACAAGTTGATCGATGGCGCGGCCAGCGAAGTCACACAAGCGCAAGTGCAGCAGGCCATCGCACGAATGCTTCGGCAGCCGGAAGAGGGCGCACTTTCAAAACTGCTGATCGAGGTCGTTTTGCTGGAATTCGCAGACCGGGAGCCAACCAGCGAACCGGACGTGCTTACGGCAACGGCAAAACGGCATCGCGTTGATGTGGACAAGGTTCGCAAAGCCGTAGAGCAGGAATTCACCGCGAAGCGTGCCAAGAGTGACGCAAAGCAAAACAAAGTCACCAAGAAAGGCACAACGAAAACCGCAGCGTAACCCGATGCAATAACTCCGGCGCTCGGCAATTGTCCGAGCGCCGTTTGCCATTTGAATCTTCATTCCTTGATCGCCAGCGGAAAGGTTCGTTTCCGTGGTCAGTCTGCGCCCAGCCCGAGGCCCGCCCATTCAAAGGTGTCCTGCTAACGCAGGAGGCTTCTTTGTCCCGACGGGCTGGCGCGTCCGCTCCCGACCAAAGCTAAAGACGAAGGACAAGAGGGCGGCGGAACGGCGGCATAAGTCAGCCACGCTAAGTTTCAGGCGAAGTGCAAGTTTGCACTTCGCCAGCGTTCCATTGAATTGGTGGTCGGCGCAGCGGTGTCAAAGTCAACATTTCTGCCCGTTAAGTCTCTTCCTGTCACGTACAAGACGAATAGGAATCGTCAGTTGGTGGTCGCAGACTGCTATTCCTGCCCATCTGAACAGCCGGGCGTAAATCGAATTCGCTCGCACTGGAATACTCAGCACATACTTATCCAGTCCCAGCCGGTAAGACAATACAATGCCAGAGAGTCCTTGCCTGGAGCGGCTTCTGGGTTGATCGGTTTTACTATTAATTTCCATTATGGGAAACCTTTTAGGACCATCCGGGGTCTAAGACTGATAAGCATGTTATTGCACACAGTAACGACAGGACGTAACTCCTGCCGTCACCGAACTCTCGGGCGGGGATGGGAGCAGTGTTTCCCGACGTTGATGTACGTCATATGCACGCGGTCATTGCCGTGGCGGAGGAGCTCAACTTCACGCGGGCCGCGGACAGACTGCACATCACCCAGCCCGCGCTCAGTAAACAGATTACCGACCTCGAAGAAGAACAGCGATTTCAACTCTTTACTCGCGATACGCGACGAGTTGTGCAACTCACGGATTCCGGACGTGTTTTCGTCGAAGCGGCCCGCGCCGCGCTCCAACTTGCCGAACGGGTTGGACATGTCGCTCGTGCCGCACAAGAGGGGGCCGATAGCGTTTTGACGATTGGGTACTCGCCCGGCGCCAATCGCGAGTGGATTTCCACCTTGGTTGCGATCAGACTTCCGCTGTATCCGAGGCTACGAATTCGACATATAACTCTGTTTGCTATGGAGTTGGTGCGTGGCGTCCTTGTGGGCGAACTGAACCTTGCGCTGGTGATGGCGCCGCCGCAAGATATTCAGATCACGGCAGCGCCATTTGCGCGGGCACAGATTTGCGCTGTGCTACCAGAGGCCCACTCAGCCGCAAACAAAGAACGCTTGTTTCTTCAGGATTTGGCCGAGGACGAATGGATTCTGTTCGCGGAGCGGGTCCATCCGCTTATGCACGAAGCGATCATGGACACGGCACGACGAGCGTCGGTCGTTCCCAAGCACGCTCACGATGTTATTACGGCACAGGAGGCGGTCGATCTGGTATCCGATCACGCAGGTGTCGCCATCCTCACGCAGTCTATGACGCGAGTGTCTCGGGCTGAAGGGGTGGTGGTAAAGCCGCTTTCGGATGCCTCGTTGTGTTTCCAAACGTGTGTAGTTATGAGGGCCGATGACGATTCGCAACTGGCCAATGAGTTCGTCCGATCCTTCCTCCGCAAATATGCGCCCCAACACTTGCCGCCAATGCAAATGGAATTACCGCTATCCGCCTGAACTGTTAACTGGCACAGGGCGCTAAGCGAAAATCGCGTTCACCTTTTCACGCACCTTCTGGCTGCGCGAGGGTTTTAGATAGCGCATCGTGCTCTCCATGTCGGAATGGCCGAGCCATTGTTGAACGGTGCGCAGATCGACACCTGCCCACAAACACCGGGTCGCGAAGGTCGCCCGAAATTTGTGGAGCCAAAAGTTTTCCGGGTCGAGCTTCGCGCGTTCTGCTACAGCTTTTAGGCAGTCGAGAAAGTCGAGTTTCGGCTTGCAGCCAGAGGTGGGGAAAACCAGGCCGCAATTTTTGTCAGCCTTCGCCTTCCACGCCTTGAGGCTTTTCACGAGCTTCGTAGGAATCGGAATCTCGCGCTCCTTGTACTGCTTTGGCGTCCAGCCCCGGTGCCGCTTGTGCGTGACGCGAACGATTGATCCGGTAAGGTTAATGTCCGGCCACTCGGTATACATCACTTCCTGTTCGCGCTCGCCTGTCATCAGAAAGAATTCATACCAGAGCCGTTCTTCCACATCACAGACGGCGAACAGCTTATCGAGTTCTTCCCGTTCGTAAATCTCCGGTTCCTCTTCGGTGTAGCGCGGCCAGTCGTTCTTGCCCACCAAGCCGCGAATCCCTTGCGCCTTCAAAAACGTCATCACATTTTCAAATTTGTTGTAGACGCTGCGCGGCGCCTGCTCCTTCTCTTCGCGCAGAAACGCCGAGAACTTGAGCAGGTCTTTTCGTTCGATATCCTCCAGGCAGAACTTCGGGCAGTTCTGCTGGAAATATTCGAGGGCCGTTGCATACGCGGCATAGGTCTTTGGCTTCTTCGTGAGCTTGGTTTCGTCGAGGTACTCTGCTATTACCGCTGAAAGCGATCTGCGGCCATCGTGGGCGTCCAAGGAAACTACGGCGACCCCATTGTTGACGGCGTTGAGTTCCGCCTCTTTACGGTGCCTTTTGGCGGCGGCGTCAGCCGGGTCCTTGCCCACCGACACCCGGACGCGCCGGGAGCCATTTCGCCATTCCAGGTAGTACGCGCCTTCGGGGTGCGCTTCCTGTTTTCCATCGACGAGGACGTAATTGGGCTTGATCCGCCCATTGGCTGCAAGAACGACGGGGCAGTAGCGAAGGCCGTTTTTGGTCTTCACCCTTTTGGTAAGATTGACTTGCCGGTTCACTTGGCCTACCTCATTCGGTATCACCTACGGTATCACAGTAGGCCAAGCTATACAAAACACAAGAACTGGCGGAGAGGGAGGGATTCGAACCCTCGATAGAGTTGTTAGACCCTATAACGGTTTAGCAAACCGCCGCCTTCAGCCTCTCGGCCACCTCTCCGGCGTGCGGAATTACAGTTTACCACTGTGGAGCTTCGGGTTGGGGTCCGTTACCGTTTTGGGCTGCGCCAGCGCGCGAATTTCTTTTCTCGTTCGCCGGGTGCCGCGGCCTGTGCGTTATTCTGAATGTTCCCGACCAAAGGCCGGGGACATTCTGATTCGCATGGCTACTCTTCAAACCGAGCTATCGCCGTCATCGTCGTCATCGTCATTATCATTATCAAACCGCAAGCTGATCCTGGCCGGGCAGATTGCTTTTCTGCCCACGGGCACGCTCACGACTCTGCTCGGCCCGATGCTGCCGATCCTGATTGCGCGCTGGGCGATGAACGACACCCAGGCCGGCAGCCTGTTTCTGGTGCAATTCCTGGCATCGCTGGCGGGCGTGCAACTCTCAGGAATTCTGCTGGCGCGGTGGGGATTCCGTCCCGCGTTCTTGTCGGGACTGCTGTTGATGGCAAGCGGAGTGGCCACGCTCTACATGGGATCGCTCTGGCTGGGGCTGGCCTCGGTGGCGGTTTACGGGCTGGGATTGGGACTGATCATCCCGACTGACAATCTGCTGATCGCCGAGATCGCTTCGGGATCGGGCGCGAGTTCGGATGTTGGTTCGAGGGCAAGCGCGGTGAGCCTGCTGAATTTTTTCTGGGGCGTGGGCGCAGTGGCGTGCTCGCTGATAGTGGCGTGGACGGCGGCCCACAAGTTGTTGCCTTTCTTTTTCGGCGCGGTGGCGATGTTCCTTATAATGCTGGCGCTGGTTGTGCGCAATCTGCCATTTCCCGCGGCGGCGAAATTCTCGCAATCTTCCGTGGCATTGTCATGGCGGGAGCTGGCGAAGAGTCCGGCGCTTTGGCTTTTCGCCGCCGTGTTCTTTCTGTATCCGGGAGCGGAAACCGCGGTGGGAGGATGGATCGGACCGTACGCTTCGCGGCTGGGACCGCGCGGAGCGGCGATGGCGTCCATGATGCCGGCATTTTTCTGGTCGGCGCTGACGGTGGGCCGGGCACTGGGAACGGCGTTCCTTCGCCACTTTTCCGAACGACGCATCTTGCGCGCGGGTTTTGCGGCGGGAGCGGCGGGCATCGCTCTGATGCTCTGGACTCCGGCGCTGGCGGGCGTAATAGCCGGGGCGCTGATTACGGGACTGAGTTTCGCGACGCTGTATCCGATCACCGTGGCCCGGTTTTCCGAGCGTTTCGGCGTGGCCGCTCGCAGCATTGGCACGGTCATGTTTTCCCTGGCGTCGTTTGGGCCGGCGGTGATTCCGTGGATGGTAGGCGTAATCTCGCATTCCACGGGGAGCCTGCGCGCGGGATTGCTGCTGCCGTTGGCGGCGACGGTAGTGCTGTTGCTCATCCATCTTTTTGAGTGGTGATGATGTGGAGATCGGGCGATCGGGTCATCGGGTGATTGGGCCATCTGAGTTCAAATGGCCGTCTCTCTGTCGGGCCGGGTTCACGTAATTCTTACCTATTTACCCAGTGGGTCGGGTGTTTCGCGAGTCAGAGACGCGAGGCTTTGGCGCGCTTGGGTTCGGCCAGTCTCAGTGGGGCTATGGAGGCCAGTTCCACGCGGTTCCTTCCTTTATTCTTGGCGCGATAGAGAGCTTGATCGGCGGCCTGGATCACCTGCTCGGGCTGGCGGTTGCGAGTGCTGGGCTCGGCCACTCCGATGCTGACGGTCACGGATAAATGATCGGGTTGCTGGTTATTGCGGAACTGCGCTCCGCTGGACCCTTCGACTTCGCTCAGGGCAGGCTCACGAAGGCGTCCGTCCCTACGTAAACCTGCGGTGGCGGTTTTCTTTTTTGTGGATCTTCTTCGATCCGATTCGCTGGTCCGAAGGTCGTTTCTAGGAAGATCGTTGCCAAAAAGATCTTTCTCGGGATCTTTATCTTTGCTGCTCTCGGCGCTTTTCTCGGCTTGTTTTTCGACTCTTCTGTCGGCGCCACGCACTTGAAACGTGGATTTCTCGACGATCTGGCGCAGGGCGTCGAGATGGTCGAAAGCGTCTTTGGCGGAGGTGTTGCGGAAAATGATGGAGAACTCTTCGCCTCCGCAACGGAAGGCCTGGCCGCCGCCGCCGACCTCGGACAGGCGTTTGGCCACCATGCAGAGGACCTGGTCGCCGACGTCGTGTCCATAGGTGTCGTTGAACTTTTTGAAATGGTCGATATCGACGATGGCGATGGTGTATTGCTGGTCGAGCGAAAGCAGGGACTCGTTGAAGGCGCGGCGTCCGCGAATGCCGGTGAGTTCGTCGTGATAGGCGAGAACGTAAGAAGTCTCGATCATCGAAGCGGCGAGAATTAGGGCAGCGGTGGCGACGTAGGCGACCGCCGCCTTGCCGAGCGGGGCGAATTGCAGCCACAGGAAAACCGCTGCCACGGACCAGGCAAAGCCGGGCTCGATCGGCTTGCGCGTCTGGAAGAAACGGCGGATGAAGACGGCGACGGCGGAGGCGAAGGTCAATAGCAATAGAAGTAGAATCCAGCGCGGGATGGCGGACGCGGCGGGGTGATGGGGATTGGCGGGAATATTTCGCGAAATATTTTCCGGACTAATTTCCGGACTAAAATCCGGACGACAGAGCACGGCGAAAACGACCGATTCGAGGAAGAGCAATGCGAAGCGGGGAGCGATACCGGCGATGACGAGACCGCGCTCGCGCATGGTAGCGAAGACGATGAAGTTCAGCGGGACGAGCAGGGCGGCGAGGGCGACGGCCATGCGTCCGGGGCCGGTGAGGACGTTTCCAGTAAGAAGCTGGCCAGCGGAAAAGAAATCGACGGCGCGATGGGCGAGCAGCAGAACGAGCAAAGAAAACAGAACGCGGCTGGAGTTGAAACGCCAGGCCAGAAGCAATCCGGCGGCAAACACGGCAAGGTAGTAGAAGGCGAGCGAGGGCGCGACTTGGGCGAAAAGAGAGCTGTTGACAAGCGCCGCCACCAGCGCCAATAACAAGCCGCCGGGCAGCAGCCACGCTTTCCAGGTCCGCGCGTTCACGTCTTCAGAATACGGCAGGCGGGGCCGGGAGGCGATTACATTTCAGACACGGCCGCTACTGCAGAGGCGGCAAGGGGTGGTAGTCTTCCATGTTCGTCTTTTCCGTTCATGGCTCGCACATCGAATTCCGCGCTGCATTCTGGACTGCATTCTGGACTTCATTCGGAAATACGCATCGCAATCGACACGGGAGGCACGTTCACCGATTGCGTTTGGGTCGAGGATGGCGCTCTCAAAACGCTGAAGGTATTTTCGACGCCCGACGATCCTTCGCGCGCCATAGGCGAAGCGCTGAGAAAGATTGGCGCAAATGTAACAAAGGCTGGCGTGACTAGAGCTGCTTTCACAAATGCTTGTCAGCTCGGAAGGCGGATCCCTCAGGGGCTAAAGCCCGCATTTTCCGCGGCCCTGAACGGCACGGCTGAAGCCGTGCCCTACCCAAAACCGATTTATGAAACCAGATCCGAAGGAAAGGCCAGCGGCGGCGCGCTCACGCTGTTGCACGGCACCACGGTCGGGACCAACGCGCTGCTGCAACGAAAAGGAGCTCGGGTCGCGCTGATTACGACGTCGGGATTTGAAGACGTCATAGAAATTGGACGGCAGGCGCGTCCTCGCCTGTACGACTTTTTCTTCGATCGCATCGCGCCGCTGGTGAGCCGGGAACTGCGATTCGGCGTAAAGGAGCGGACGGACCCCGAGGGCCGCATCTTGGAACGTCCGTCAGACGAGGAGTTGGCGCGGCTGCGGGAGGCGGTGCGGCGTGCCGATCCGGAGGCCATCGCCATTTCTTTGCTGTTCTCGTTTGCCAACCCGGAGAACGAAGCGGCCGTTGCCGAGGCCGTGGCGGAACTCGGCAAACCGCTCTCGGTGTCGCATCGAATTCTGCCGGAGTTCCGGGAATACGAACGCACGAGCACGGTGGTGGTGAACGCCTACTTGCAGCCGCTCATGCAGAGTTACATGGAAAAGCTGGCGGAGCGGGTCAAGAATGCGGGAGACGATGTCGCAGGGCCGCTCCCAGGTCTCGAAAAGCGCAAGAGTTCTTTCTTATCGAAGGGCCCCCGCGAGACGCGCATCTTCGTGATGCAATCGAGCGGCGGGATCACGGCGCTGGAGGCGGCGGCGCGGGAGCCGGTGCGTACGGTGTTATCGGGTCCGGCGGGCGGACTCGTGGGCGCGGCGGCGATGGCCGCCCAGAGCGGGTTGCGGAAGATCATCTCTTTCGATATGGGAGGCACTTCAACGGATGTAGCGGCGGTGCAAGACGAGGTTCGGGCCGGCGGGCAATCGGAAGTGGCCGGACTTCCGGTGGGAGTTCCGATGCTGGAAATTCACACCGTGGGAGCTGGGGGCGGGTCGCTGGCTCGCTTCGATGCGGGCGGTGCGCTGCGCGTGGGGCCGGAATCGGCGGGCGCCGATCCGGGGCCGATCTGCTATGGCCGCGGCACCGAACCCACGGTGACGGACGCCAATTTGCTGATGGGGCGTCTTCGTCCTGATCGCTTTCTGGGCGGGGATTTTACGCTCGATGTTGAAAGAGCGCGGCGGATCACCACGGAATGGCTGAAGAAGCAAGGCTCGGGCAATCATTTGAGCGTGGAACAATTTTCCGCCGGGGTGGTGCGCGTGGTGGATGCGAACATGGAGCGGGCGCTGCGCGTCGTCTCCATCGAACGAGGTTACGATCCGCGCGAATTTGCGTTGGTGGCATTTGGCGGAGCGGGAGGGCTTCATGCCTGCGAACTGGCGGAGGCGCTGGCGATTCCGACGGTGATGATTCCAGCGCGGCCGGGCGCGCTATCGGCGTATGGAATTTTGGTGAGCGATGTGGTCAAAGATTATTCGCGCACGCTGCTATGGCGGTTTGGCGATGGTGTTGGGCAAGCGGCGCCGCAGGCCAAACTGCACAAAGAATTTCGCAAGCTGGAAGCGGAGGCGCAAGAAGAATTCCGCGCGGAACGGTGGCGCGGCGCTGTGCAATATGAAAGGAGCCTCGACCTGCGGTATCGCGGTCAAGGCTACGAACTCAACGTGCCCGCCAGGGTGAACGCCACCGCGCGCGACATTGCCGATCAGTTTCACAGCGAACATCAGCGCCGTTACGGGTATCACCACAGGGGACGGGAGATTGAACTGGTCACGCTGCGCCTGCGCGCCCGTTTGCGCACGGCGCATCCCGATTCCCGTTCCAAAACTGCACCGCGGCGAACAGCGCGAAAGCAGACGGAGCGCGTGAAACCCGTGGAACGCGCTTCCGTTTCCTTTCACGACAGAACCGCGATGACACCCGTGATTGAGCGTGGGGACTTGGTCATTGGCCAAGCGATGAAGGGGCCGGCTGTGATCGCGGAGTACAGCGCGACTGCGGTGATTCCGCCGGGGAAAATATTTTGGGTGGATAGGGCGGAAAATCTAGTTATTAAAATCTAGTTATTAAAATAATTATTAAAATCCGGCGATTAAAATCCGGCGGTTAAGATCGGGCAGCCGCGATCGGTAGAGCGCGCTCGAAATCGGCTTACTCTTCGTCGTCTGGCAGTATCTTTTCCTCGATCGCCATGTCCTTCAATTCGCTGGACTCGAAAACGTCGCCGCATTCACGGCATTTCACATACTCGGTTTCTTCGTCGCGGGAGACGATTTGCACCTGAGGATGCTTGCACTGCTCGCGGCTAATTTTTTGTTGTGACGATTGCGACGGCTGACTAGGCGTCATAAACTCGGCGACGGTTGCAATCCGCAAGAATGAATGTGCGTGTTACCCCGATTTGGCGATATTTTGCGGCGGTTAGCCAAGGATGTCAAGCACCAATTGCGCCGCGTGTCACCAATTGCGCCGCTCGCCCATGAAAAAGCCCGAACGCAGTGATCGTTGCACTTGTAATGCAGCCTTTCGGCGTGTTAATGTGCGCCGTCACTACTACTGCGATTCGGCAATGAAATCTTTATCCACTACGAGGACCTTATGAGCACTCCTGGGGCGAATACTGAAGCCCCCCGCAAGCATCGCCCCTACGTTCCAGAAACCATGGAAATGAAGGAATTCACTTTCCGGGCCGTACTGATCGGCCTGTTCCTGACCGCCCTGCTGGGCTCGGCGAACGCGTATCTCGGCCTCAAGGCGGGGATGACGATTGCCGCAACCTATCCGGCAGCCGTCATCTCGATGGCGCTGCTGCGCTTGATGAAGGGCTCGCTGCTCGAAGAGAACGTGGCGCGGACCGTCGGCTCCATCGGCGAGTCGGTAGCGGCAGGCGCAATCTTTACCATCCCCGCCTTTGTGATGGCCGGCCTGTGGCCGGCATTGACGCCGAGTTTCCGAACTCCCGAATACTGGAAGTCGGTTGCCCTGATGATGATCGGCGGCACACTCGGCATCCTCTTCGTGACCCTGTTGCGGCGCGTGATGGTTGAGGACCCCGACCTGCCCTACCCCGAGTCGATGGCTGCATCGGAGATCCACAAGGCCGGTCAGCAGGGATCGAAAGCGGCCAAGATTCTGTTCGCCAACATGGGCTTCGGCGCCTTCATGTATCTGCTGGGAGCGGTCAATGTTTTCAGCCCCAGCAACACTTTCCCCATGAAGATCAGCGCCCTGGGAAAGAAGCTGCTGCTGCGCACCAGCACCAATCCCAGTGTGGCGACCACAATTACCGGCGGCGCTACATTGATGACCGCACCCGACATCAGCCCCGCCTACTTGGGCGTGGGATACATCATTGGCCCCCGGCTCGCCGCGCTAAACTTTGCCGGAGGCGTAATGGCGTGGGGATTGCTGGTCCCACTCCTAACCTTCACCATCGGCCCCTACATTCAGGCGTCGATGCCCGCGGGACAATCCATCGCCTGGCCCTTGCTGGCGCAAGCTATCTACTTCTCGATTGTGCGCCCGATCGCGGTCGGCGGCATGTTGGTGGGCGCTTCTTACACGCTCTTCAAAATGCGCAAGCAGTTGGCCCTGGGCATGGGCCGCGCCGTTTCCGATCTGAAAAAGTCGGCCGCCGTGCATGCCGCTTCCAATCGCACCGAACGCGACCTGCCCGCCAAGGCCGTCTTCTCCGGTATCGTCGTCGTTTTCGTGGCCATGTTTTTCCTGTACCACTACTTCATCGGCGCCGCCGGAACGCTCTCCGCTTCTCGCGTGCTCTCCGGCTCCCTGGTCGCAGCCGGCGTCATGATTATCGTCGGATTCTTCTTTGCCGCCGTTTCCGGCAACCTCGTCGGCATGATCGGCTCCTCCAACAATCCTATCTCCGGCCTCACCCTTTGCACCTTGGTAATCGCAGCGCTGCTGATGGTCGCTCTCGGAGTATCTGGTACCGGCGGAGTCGCCGCCGTCCTCGGAGTAGCAGCCATCGTCTGCGTTTCATCGGCAGTCGCCGGTGAGATGCTCCAGGATTTGAAGGTCGGATACATCCTCGGCGGCACGCCCGCCAAGATGCAGATCGGAGACCTTCTCGGCATCGTCGTGGCCTCGCTCGTCCTGTTCTTCCCGGTCGCGATTCTTGCCAGGGCGTACACCTTCGGCAGCGCGGCGCTCCCGGCCCCACAGGCCGGATTGATGGCCATGCTCTCCAAGGGAATCGTGGGCGGCGACATGGCGTGGCCGCTCGTCATCGTCGGCATCCTGCTGGGACTGGCGATGATCATGATCGAGGTGAAGAGCGTGATGCTCTTCGCCGTCGGCATGTATCTGCCGCTGGGCACAACGTTCGCTATTTTCATCGGCGGCATCATTCGCTGGATCACCGACAAATTGCGCGACCGGCGCGGCTATAACGATGCGCAGAAGGCGCGCGTGGAAAACGCGGGCGTCCTGACCGCCTCGGGCCTGATCGCGGGCGAAGCGCTGTGCGGCCTGCTCATCGCGGCATTGGTGGGCTCTGGCCACGACGTGACCCTGTTCCGGTGGACCCCGTCGTTTTTCCTGGTGCTGGGCGCGCTCGCCATACTGGCGATCGTCATGATCCGGGTCCCGCTGGCCAACGCCGGCAAGCCGGAAGATCCGGCCCCGCCAACCGCGATCATGTAATGCTCGTGGAGGAATGCTTGTGGAGGGACGGGCGTCCTCGCCCGTCCCTTCTAATTAAGTAGGGGCGGCTGCCCTCACCTGCCCAGCCGAGCGCAGCTCGGCTCCGCCTCATTCATGTAAGCTACTCGTTAATGTTGATCGCTGAAAATATCGCACGCGTGCGCGAGCGCATCGCGGCGGCAGCACGCCGCGCGGGCCGCAATGCGGACGAAATCACCCTGATGGGCGTGAGCAAGACTTTTCCCGTCGCACCCATCCGCGAGGCCTACGCCGCCGGACTGCGCATTTTCGGCGAGAGCCGCGTCCAGGAATTTGCCGCGAAGGCCGCCGCATTGCGCGATCTCGGCGGCGCCGAATGGCACCTGATCGGACACCTGCAATCCAATAAAACCGCGAAGGCGGCGGAGTTGTTTGACGCCGTCGATTCCGTCGATTCCGCGCGCATGGCGGAGAAGCTGAATGCCTGCGCGGAAAGCGCGGGCAAGACGCTATCCGTCTTGATCGAAATCAACGTCGGTGGCGAATCGGCAAAAAGCGGGGTCGCGCCCGGCTCGCATCAAAATGAAAATGAAGACGAACTGGAGCGGATTCTCCAAGGCGCGCCGCGCTGGCGAAATCTGAAGATTCGCGGATTGATGACCGTCCCACCTTACACGGAAGATCCCGAGGGCTCGCGGCCGTATTTTCGCCAACTCCGCCAGATTCGCGACCGCATCGCCGCGCGCGCTCTGCCGCAAATCGGCGCGGCCGTTCTTTCCATGGGCATGTCGCACGATTTCGAAGTCGCGATTGCAGAGGGATCGACCTGCGTGCGCGTGGGAACCGCGATCTTCGGAGAAAGAGCAAGAACCTAACCACACCGCAATCTCCTCCGAGGTAACACCGGACTGGTCTAGCGCCGTGACCGCGTGAAGTTTGCCGTTTCCGGCTTGATCTTGTTGGTGGAGCGCCGGGCGTCCCCGCCCGGCGGGACGGGCGAGACGCCCGTCGCTCCACCGTATGACTTATCACTCGGTCACAGCGCTAGCGCCCTAGCCCCGCACTTGGTTAGACTGCTCTTGACTTACTAAAAGGAGCAATCCATGTCGAAGGCAATCGTGCGTTTCCTCGCCATCTTAGGCGCTCTGTTTCTCATCGGATTGGTCATCGTGCTGGCGGCCGCGATCGGCGTGAAGGGCAAGGTCCCCTCCAAGACGATCCTCGAAGCCAACTTCGAGCAGGCGTTCATGGAAGACGTGCCCGACACGCCGTCGGCGCAGTTGCTGTTGAACGAAAAACAAACGGTGCGCGACGTGGTCGACGCCATCGATCGCGGAGCCAGCGACGATCGCGTAGCCGGCATGATCGCCAAAATCGGCGCGGTCCCGATGGGAATGGCGCAGACCCAGGAAATTCGCGATGCCATCCTAAGATTTCGCGCGCACAAGAAATTTGCCGTCGCCTACGCGGAAACTTTCGGCGAGTTCGGCCCCGGCAACGGCGCTTACTATCTCGCGACGGCCTTCGATCATATCTATCTCCAACCTTCGGGCGACGTTGGATTGACGGGCATCATCATGGAGTCGCCTTTCGTTAAGGGGACTCTATCGAAGCTAGGCGTAACTTTTCACGGCGATCACCGCTACGAATATAAGAACGCGCTCAACTTCTATACCGAGACTAAGTACACGGCGGAACACAAAGAAGCAACGACCGCGATCATGAATTCATGGTTCAACCAGATGAAGGACGGCATTTGCCAGGCGCGCCAGATCGCGCCGGAGAAATTCCAGGCGCTGGTCGACGCGGGGCCATATCTGGGCAAAGAAGCGGTAGCGGCGAAACTGGTGGATGCGGTTGCTTATCGCGACGAGGTCTACGGCGACGTAAAGAACAAGGCGGGAGACGGAGCGGAACTGCTCTACCTGGATAAATATTTGGATCGCGCCGGGCGTCCACACGAACACGGCAAGACGGTGGCGCTGGTGTTCGGCGTGGGCGACGTCATGCGCGGCAAGAGCGATTACAATCCCGTGTCGGGCGGCCAGACTATGGGCTCGGATACGGTCGCAGGCGCGATTCGAGCGGCGGCCGAAGACAAGGACGTGAAGGCGATTTTGTTTCGCGTGGATAGTCCCGGCGGTTCCTATGTCGCTTCCGATACCATCTGGCGGGAAGTTGTGCGGGCGCGGCAGGCGGGCAAGCCGGTGATTGTTTCCATGGGAAATCTGGCCGGATCGGGCGGCTACTTCGTGGCCATGGCCGCCGATAAAATCGTTGCCGAGCCGGGAACCATCACGGCTTCGATTGGAGTGCTGGGCGGGAAGATGCTCACCAGCGGCTTGTGGGACAAAGTTGGGCTTTCGTGGGACGAAGTGCATCAGGGCGAGAACGCCACCATGTTCACCGGAACGCACGATTACACGCCCGCCGAATGGGCGCGATTTGAGGCGTGGCTCGACCGCGTGTATGTGGATTTCACCGGCAAAGTTGCCGATGGGCGCAAGCTGCCGAAAGAAAAAGTGCTTGAGATTGCCAAAGGACGCATCTGGTCGGGCCAGGATGCAAAGAACCTCGGCTTAGTGGATGAGCTCGGCGGCTACGATACGGCGCTGAAATTGGCCAAGAAAGCGGCGGGAATTCCGGAAGGCGACGAAGTCAAGATCGTGGTCTATCCACAGCCAAAAACTTTTTACCAGAGCGTGATTGAGCGCCGCAGTCCCGATAGCAGCGACAAGGAAGCCGTAGGGCAAACATTGACGAAGATTCTAGAGGCAGTGCAGCCGGTAGCGCGGCAGTTAGATGCGGCGGGGATCAAGAGTAAGGATACAGATCAGGACGATGTGCTGCGGATGATGGAGTTTGAGATGGAAAAATAAAGCTGTCAGCCGTCAGCCATCAGCTCTCAGTTAAGGAAGCTCTGATTAAGTGTCAGCAAAAAACATAAACCACAGGGAGCACGGGGGTGCACGGAGGAACCCAGGGACTTAATCAGAACTTCCTTAACTGAGAGCTGACGGCTGAAAGCTGATAACTGATAACTGGTTATACTCCCAGCTTCTTCACTTCCTCGTTGTAATACTTGCGGTAGAGGATCGACCACTCCTCGGAGCCCTCGATGATGGTGCGGCGCTGGCTCTCGATTTTCTGGCGCGCGGCCTGGTCGATGCGGGCCTCTTGCATCAGCAGCTCTTCGAGGATCTTGCGGACTTCGAGGCGGACGGTGTTGCGGTCTTCGATGAATTCAACTTCGTCCATTTCGGCGACGGCGTCGGTGACGGTGTGGGCGAGTTTGTTGACTTTGTCGCGGCTCAATCGCACGGCAGGGGCGTCCTCCAAGGCATGTTCAAAGAATAGCCTTGTATTTCTTCACCAGCTCGGTCTTTACTTTGCGGAACATTTCCTGGTAATTGGCGCCGCTCTTCTGCATTTCTTCGGAGTACGCTTCGAGGATCACGCGCACCTCATCGTTGATGCGGTCCTCGAGCGCCAGCTCATCGAGCAGAGCGGCGTGCACCTTCTCGTTAAGAGCGGGCATCGCCTTGGTCTCAATGAGGCCGCTCGCCACCAGTTTTTTGGAAACTTCGCGGGCCAGATAGCCCATATATTCTTTGGAAAAGAGCATGGCTAAGGCGCTTTTGTGTAAGTGGAAATTTTAACACAATGCCGGTTGAAAACGTGTGATGCTGCGAGCTGCGAGCTTCGAGCTTCGAGCAACCCTGCAGTCCCGCAGCTCGTAGCTTGTTGACTCACTGGCGGTGAACGGGGCCAAGCCGTACAATGATGGAACTTTATGACTCCGAATCCAAGGTCTCCACATCCCGACGATCTGACCGGCATGAAAGACGATATGACGGCCTTCATTGAAGGGCTGGGCATGCGGCGCTTCTCTGGCTATGTCGAGTGCGAAGAAATTCCCAGCGTGCTCTGGGACTCGGCCGGGAATCCGGATAGCTGGAAAGATTTCGTGGAGCTGGCCAAGTCCACGGGCGCGCCCTTCCTTACCATGCATTTCTGGGCGCTTGATCGCGAAGAGCTGGAGCGCATGTCGCAGCAGCTCGCCGACAGCGATTACAGAAGCGAAGAAGATCTGGAAGAAAGCCGCTGGCTGAAGAGTTACGCCGGGAAGATCGGGTTCGTGCAGCTCGGATGGGCGTATCAGGGGTGCGTCTTCGTCTATGAAGCGATCACCGAATGGTACGAGCGTTATCAACACTTGCGCGAGCTGGCGGATGACGGCGGCGGATTCATGTTCGATGAGCCGGACCAGGACGAGGAGCTGTAGAAGAGGCTGCGGAAAAAGTCAAATTTCGACGCCCAGCCCCTAAAGGGGCGATTGATCTCGAAGGACTTGCGGTATCGCTAAAGCGATACCCTGATACGAAACCGGAGTTTTTCCGCAGCCTGAGAAGCCGCTTGCGCGTAGTTCTCCGCTACGCCGATTCAATCACTTTAATTTCGTTTGCGATCTCGGAGCTGAGTTGTTGGGCGTCGCCGGGGAAGTGTTTTCGCACTCGCTCGGGAAACTCGCCGAGAATGCCGCCATAGCTGCGAGAGGAAGAGTAGCGGATGACGCTGAACCCGAGTGCATCCGCCAACGCGCAGCTAGGAGGGACCAATGAATCTGTGTCCGGCAGGTGTACTCCTGGGTCGTGATGACATGCGGCGATCTTGAGGAACGCTTCGGGAAGATTCCAGGCCGTCACCAGGGAACGTCCCGCCTGGCAGTGATCGATGCCGCACAACTCTTGTTCGACCTGGAGAAGGTCCTGGGGCCGGTCTGCACCGCGCTCGATGACGCGAGCGTACGCCGCTGGCATGGTTGAGGCCAGAGCCACCCTGCCGATGTCATGCAGAATGCCAGCCGTGTAGGCGAACTCCTTGTCCAAGAAGCTCCACTTTGCGCTGCGCTCGGCGAGGATCGCGCAGGCGACGCTGTGATGCCAGCACGACCTCATCAGCGGTGTGAACGAGTCTTTGAGATACGCCTTCAGACCCACCGTGACGACAACGCTCCTCAGGCGTTCGAAGCCGAGAAGCATCGATGCCTGGATGACGCTGGTGATGTCCTTGGAAAAGGCAATCAGGGGAGAATTGGCGATCCTGAGGATCGCGGTCGAGAATGCGGGATCGGAGCGGATCAGGTTGCAGAGTTCGAGCAAGGACGTATCCGTGCCCGACATAAGTTTCAGCGCCTTCAGCGCGATAGCCGGGAAGGGCGGAATACTGTCCGGGTCCCAGCGCAGTTCCATCGGCGCCGCCGCTTGAGATGTGGCCGTTGCCGGATTCATAGCATTCCCTCGACTTGGAGATTTCGCGCTCCAATACTAGAGTGGAGCGCCGGGCGTCCTCACCCGGCCGTCGAACTGTTGCTGGACGGGCGAGACGTCCGTCGCTCCATTTTTGACGTTTGTCACACTAGGGGAAAGAAATCCAGGCTTTCCCCGAACTGTTTATATCGGCAATCTGGGCCGGATTCTTGAATGACCCTGGTGTGCCTGTTTCTGGCAATGTGGCGGGGCTGCTAATCTGGTTCTACCCGGAAGCCGGCCATGAGATGGATCGCCAATCCGCTAAATTTTTCGAAAGCACGGGTGCTCGCAGCTGCGCTGCGCGATTCCACGCTGAAAATTTCTTCTTCCGCTTTGCCCGTGCTTGCCGATTTGCTGGTCTCGCGTGGGATTGACGAGCCGGAGGCGGCAGCGCGGTTCCTTTCGCCTGCGCTCGGCGACCTCCACGATCCGCTGCGGATGAGCGGGATGAAAGCCGCGCTTGACCGGCTGGAAGCGGCGTTGGAGCGCAAAGAGAAAATTCTGATTTACGGCGACTACGACGTCGATGGCACCACGGCGATCGTCATTCTTAAGACGGCCATCGAACTGTGCGGCGGGACCGCCGATTTTCACGTCCCGCACCGCATCCGCGAAGGCTATGGCATGCGCGACGAGGTGATCGAGCGCGCCGCCGCCGATGGCGTGCGGCTGATTATCAGCGTGGACACCGGCATCCGCGCCTTCGCCGCCGCCACAACCGCGCAGCGCACTGGCGTCGATCTGATCGTCACCGACCATCACCTGCCCGGCACCGGCGGTGTGCCGCAGGCGCTTGCAGTGGTCAATCCAAATCAAGAAGGATGCGATTATCCCTGCAAGCATCTGTGCGGCGCGGGCGTGGCCTTCAAGCTAGCGCAGGGATTGATGCAGCGGCGGCTAGACGCGCGCCTCAACGCCAGAGATCAGTCGCGTCTGCTGATGTCGTTCATGAAAGTCGTGGCCATCGCCACTATTGCCGATGCCGTCCCCTTGCTCGGCGAAAATCGCGTCTTCGCGAAGCTGGGATTGCAGGGGCTGCGTTCTCCCGTGAACGTTGGGCTGAAGGCGCTGCTGGCAGTTGCGAAGCTCGGTGACGGGCGGGCGCTGACGGCGACCGAAGTCGCTTTCCGCATCGCGCCTCGCCTGAACGCCGCCGGGCGCATGGATGTGGCCCGAGACGTGGTCGAACTTTTCAACGAAAAAGACGTGGAGCGTGCGCGGCAGATTGCCGGCCGGCTCGACCAGTTGAACGCCGAGCGTCAGGAAGAAGAGCGGCGCATCATGGACGGCATCGAACGCCGTTTTGAAGAAGAGCCCGCGTTGCGCGAAGCGTACTGTGTGGTGCTGGATGGCGAAGGCTGGCATCGCGGCGTGATCGGTATTACGGCGTCGCGCGTGGTGGATCGCCACGGGCGGCCAACGCTGGTCATTTCACGTGACGGCGGCTCACGTGACGGCGGCGAGGCGTACGGCTCGGGACGGTCGATTCCAGCGTTCCATCTGCTCGATGCGCTCGAATTGTGCCCCGAGCTGTTTTCGCGCTACGGTGGACACGCGCACGCGGTTGGCTTTGCGCTGCCCAGCGCCAACATCGAGAAACTGCGCGAACATCTGGACCGGTACGCGCGCGCCCGGCTTACTCCCGCCGATTTCGAACCGCAGCTTGCGTTCGATCGCGAGCTGCCGCTCGGCGAAGTCACGCCTGAACTGCACCAGGCGCTGGTTTTGCTGGAACCGTTTGGGATGGAAAACCGCGAGCCGATTTTCGCCGCGCGCGGAGTGCGGCTGATGGCGCCTCCACAAGCGGTGAAAGAGAAGCATGTGCGGCTGCGAGTGGGGACGGGACTCGGCCCCGTCCCGGCGGGGCCCTTCGACTTCGCTCAGGGCAGGCTCCGCCCCGCCACCACACAATCATCATCATCATCATCATCATTCGGGCGCGGCAACATCGCATTCAAAGCGATGGGCTGGGGAATGAAGGAATGCTGCGACCGTTTGCAACTCCTGGCCGGAGACCGCTTGGACATCGCCTACGCGCTCGGCATGAACGACCATCCGGAATTCGGCGGATTGGAACTGACGCTGCGGGATGTGGTACGCTCCCGGTAACGGCAGTTGTTTCCGCGAAATGCGGCGCCGGTAGGGCATTTCCGCCCACAACCGGCACTAGCGAGCGGGCCGTTTTTGAGGTCGAATAAGGAGATTTCCGTGAGGATCTGTCCCTGCCAGCCAATGATTGGGGAGCGTCTCCTAGCCCTGGTGTTCGGCCTCGCCGCACTGTTTGCCGTAGTCGTTACGGCCCGAGCAGCGGAGCCCGATTGTGGACAGAAGCTGGTGGACGGCACGACTCCCCCAGTTACCAACTCCTATATCTACCCACGCCAGCTTTTGCAACCGTTTTATCAATGGGAGAACAACGACGGATATTGTGGCGAAGTATCCATGATGCAAGCCGGGCTCAACAACGGGCAGTGGATGTCGCAGTACAATGCCCGTCTCATCTGCGGGAGCGGTCTGTCCCAGTCGGGACCCGACGGCGCTTGCGCCGTTCACCGGAACCAGCCCAACTTCAACGCGCAACTGCTCATTGAGGACCCGGGGACTGGGGTCAGCGGCCCAAACGCGTATGCCAATGCCGCCTTGTGTCTCTCGAATTCGCGGATGAGCGCAACCACGTTCGACTACACGGCGCAGGCGCCAGGGATCGCCGGTTACCAACAGTACATGTCATGGGTGAAACAGGAAGTTATTGCCGGCGACCAAGTAACCATCGCGGTCTTGCTGAACGGCGGTTCAGACCCCCAGTACGATCACGAGGTCGCTGTCATCAAGATTGGCACCAACCATTCACCGGCCGACTCAACTTACTATCCCGATGACGTCGTGTACTTTGACGATCACGGCAACTACACACTTGCAGGGGATAAATTCACCTCCAACCCGGCTATTCCTCCGGGTGCAGGCTACGACTCGACCGGCTGTACGCCGTACGTGTTCGGCTACAGTTTTGGCTCATTGGCGAATACGCGCGCTGGAGCCAACCGCAACCATGCGCAAGGCTACTCCATCATTATTCCGGGCGCTCGAACCATTCGGGCCTACACGGGCGGCTCAGGCTATGACACGGTTCCCATCGTAGGGCCTCACAATTACGGTTTCTCGGTCGCTGGTCCAGAAGATCCAACTTCGGTGACGCTTCCCGTTGCGCTCACCATCGCCGGCCCCACCGTCACCGGAGGATCCACGAATCCGTTCGATCCCGTCGCCGGTTATGACTACGAGAACCCGATGATCGGGAGGAGCGTCTGGGGCCGGAGCTGCACCAACAAACCGCCGAAAGAATGGATGACAAACCTTGTTCTGCAAGCCACCGTGAGTGGCCTTACACCCGGTGTCTCCTACAACCTGTACGAGTACGAATTTTCTTCAGTCGAAGGCGAGGGTGCGGGGGCCGCGCTGGCTGTCCCGGTGGAGGATTTCAATGCGAATGCAAGCATGGCGACCCATGTCACGACGTTTACGGCAGTTGGCAACACGTTTGAGCAGACGGTCACGACGACTTCCGACAAGATTGTAGTGTTCCGCTGTGTTCCGGTGAACGCTCCCTGACAAAAAGCCACGGCCAACTCGCCACGCTCGCTTGGTGCGATTTGTGTCCCTAGATGTGGCCGATGGATCCAAAATTTCTTGCTCCTCCAGCCTGGCTACTCCAGCCTTTGACAAGAAGCCAATTCATCTTTATAGTGCCGGGCATGAATGCAACCTTCTTTTGCAACAAGTGCGGCGCGCAGAATGCCGCCGACGCTCAATTTTGCAGCCGCTGTGGAGCGGCCACAAACCCCACATCCGGCGCTGTCGCGGCAGCGCCCAGCGTAGCTGCCCCTAATCCAGTGCCACCCTACTCAGCCCCACCGGCTATGTATCAAGCGGTTGCGCCTGTAGCCGGAGTTGGCTACGGAGGCTTTTGGATTCGAGTCGTCGCCTGCATTATCGACGCCATTATCTTGCGGGTGGTGGTGGCTCCCGTGGGCTTTATTTTTGGCGGTCTCGGGCTGGCGGGAGGGATGATGGGCCGCATTCCGCATTTTGGGTTTCCTTTTTTTGGGCTTGGCCTTTTGGGCGGCGGCGTCACCATTATCGCGTTGCTCTTCGGTTCCTGGTTATACGAGGCTTTCATGGAAAGCTCGTCGTACCAGGCGACGCTGGGCAAGATGATCTGCGGGCTGAAGGTCACCGATCTCAACGGCAACCGCATCTCCTTCGAACGAGCGACGGGAAGGCATTTTGCGAAGTGGCTTTCCAGCATGATCCTGGGCATCGGATACATCATGGTTGGCTTCACCGGGCGCAAGCAGGGACTGCACGATCTGCTGGCGGGGACGCTGGTGCGGCGGGGATAGACGTCAAAAGCAATGACTTAAGCTGTTTGCCATCGCCGTAAAATCACGGTAAAGTCTCCCACATTTGGAATTCCACGCCCCCGCAACATTCCGCGGATTCTCGTGTTCCTATACGATGTGAGCTGGCGATGCTTCCGTGATGGGGCGCTCTCCGGCCCATCCGGTTGCACAATACCAGACTCGAGGATGCCTTATGCTCTTCCGCTCGCCGCTCGCCTGCGTTGCCTTACTAGCTGGCTTCTTTCTGCTCTCGTCCGGAGCCGGTGTCACCCAGGTCTGCCAGCCCTCGGTGACGAAGCCGATCGTCGTCGTCTCGCCGGCGCAGCGCCTCGAGGCCGGCAAGAAGGCTCAGCCGCCGCTCACCGACACCAATAACGGCTTCGTCTGGCCCGACACGCCCCTGGGAATCATCAAGACGAGCACTGGCTACGAGTTTTTTAGCAGCGATGGCGGGGCGCACTACCGGCAGATGTGGCAAGGCCATTGGGTCGGCAACAACAAAAGCGGATCGATTGTCACCACGGCGGGCACGCTCGACAATCCGCTCGGATCGGGCGACCCCCAGGACGTCAGCGTCTCTCCGAATCCCGATCCCTCAGTGAACCCCAACTATCCAAGCTATGGCTACATTGGCGGAGGACCGGTCTTTCAAGTTCCAGCGGGCATGACCGGCGCAGGCAACCTGCTGGCGACCTATCACGCCGAACTCCCCGACGACGTCCTCTACGCGGTGCTCGGGCTGGCCGCGTCCTCGGACAACGGGCTGACCTGGACGGACTTGGGTGAGATCATTCGCCTGAACCAGGCCTATGCGAAGGGGCTCGACGGCTTCGAAATCGGCGATGGACCGCTCGTGCTCTCACCCGACGGCAAGTATTTCTATCTGTATTTTCCCGACTGGATCGCCAACGGCACGCCTCATACCACGACCATTACCAATGTCTCGGTTGCCCGCGCTCCGGCCTCCTCCGTGCTGGACGCCGCTTTCGGGCCCGCACCTCATCACGTAGTTCCGTTCGAGAAGTTCTACAAGGGCAACTGGCATCTGCAACCCGCCATCGGCGGGGCGTCCACCGATCTCAATCCCACGTCCGCGTATCAAGGCTATCTCGATATCCACTACAACAGTGCGCTACAGCGCTACGTGATGATCATCTCCAACGATACGGCCTTAGGCTACGCCGAATCCATCGACGGGCTTACCTGGACAGTTCCCATATCGCTTGGCACCTACGGACCGATTGCGGCCTATCCCACCGCTGTCGGGCTGGGCGATGACCCACACATCCTGGGGCAGAGCTTCTACATTTACTTTACGCATTTGCCGACCGATGGCTCGGGCTGGAAGAACGGCGAGTTGCGGCGGCTCACGCTCACCTGCCCGTGAAGGGGCTGGTTTCGCTGGGCTCACGTCGGGCAAGCTCTGGCTGCGCTCCACGAGTTACACTAGCCTCGGATGGCTCTCTCGATTTCACGGCTGCGCCGCTGGTTCGCCTTGGGCGTGATTCTCATGATTGCGACGGTTGCGGGAATGTATTTCTACGCGCAAATGCGTCTGCGCCATGCCATCCACGAGATTCCGGCGAAAATGGGCATCAATATTCAGCAGACCGCCGAGGGTTTTTCCATCTCCAAGTCGGCGGAAGGCCGCACGCAGTTTACGGTGAGCGCCGCCAAGGCGGTGCAGTTCAAAGAGGGCGGGCGGGCCGAGTTGCACAACGTCAAGATTGTCGTCTATGGCAAGGACTCCAGCCGCTTCGACCGGATTGCCGGGGACGATTTCGACTACGATCCCGCGTCCGGCAATGTGAGCGCGCAGGGCAAGGTGCTCATCGATTTGGAAGCGAATCCCGAGGGGCCGCGGCATTCCGACCAGACGCCTCCGGCGCAAACCAGAACCCCACTTCATCTTGAAACCAACGGTCTGGTCTTCAACAAGAATACTGGGGACGCTTCCGCTGCCGGGAGGGTCGTGTTTCAGACGCCGCAGGCAACCGGATCGGCAGTGGGAGTTGAGTATGTGGCGAAGACGGGCACTTTGAACCTGCTCTCCAAGGTCGCGGTGACCGTCAACCGGCCGCAGCCGGTCCAGGTGAATGCCGCTCGCGGCGTGATTACGAAGCAGCCCCGGCAGATTGTGCTTACCGCGGCGCGCATGACGCGGGAGCAGCAGCAATCGCAGTCCGATCATGCGACGTTCTTCCTGCGTGACGATAACACGGTGGACCGCATTCTTGCCGAAGGCGATGTCGAGAGCGAGATTCATGGCCAGGTTTTATCCAAATCCAAATCCAAACCTAAATCCAACTCGGAAGCGGCCAACGCGGAAACCCGCGTGCGTTCGGATCGCGCCGAAATGTGGCTGACGGGTGCGCGGAATCAGCTCAGGACCGCCATTCTCAGCGGCAACGTGCATCTCGTTTCCCAGGGTGCGGAGAACCAGGGAACGCAGGACCACGGAACGCAGGATCACGGAGCGCAGCCTACCGAGGCTTTTGCTGGACGTGTGACCCTGAACTTTGCCGGGAACTCTGCCGGGCAGCAGGTGCTGAAGACGGTTCATGCCGAAGACGGCGTGCGCCTGTCTCAGATGAACGTTCATGGCGGGACGGGATCTGTGGCTTCGTCACCGGCGAAAGGAAGTGCGCAAAATCAAAATATCGAGATGACCGCCCCGGTGATGGACTTCATCGTGAAAGACGGCCATTTGCTCGATCATGCGGAGACTAGCGGGCCTCCGCAGATTGTGATCGCCCAGCCGGCCACGAATCAGCGGACGGTGGTTACGGCCGCCAAGTTCACCGCCAAATTCACCGCGAATAATCGTCTGGCCACGCTCCATGGAGAACCGGACGCCAAGATCGTCAACAGCGGGGCCGGAGACAGTCAGAAACGTGCACCGGGACAGGCCGATCGCGTATCGACCAGCCAGATGCTCGACGTCATCTTCCTGCCCGAGGGCGGCATCAAGTCGATCACGCAGTCCGGTGGCGTTGCCTACGCCGATGGCGCCGCGAAGGCATGGGCCGATCGCGGAGAATACACCACCGCCGATCAAATGCTGGTGCTGACGGGGTCGCCCCGGGTGGTGGATACCGGCACGACCTCGACCATGACGACGACCGCACAGACGATTCGCGTGAACCGCATCACCGGCGACGCCCTGGCCGAGGGCAACGTCAAGAGCACGTACTCCGATCTCAAGGCGCAACCGGATGGCGCCATGCTCGCCTCCTCCGACCCGATCCATGTGACCAGCCGCAGTATGACGGCGCATCGTTCGCCGTCAGTTGCGCTGTACACCGGCGATGCGCGTTTGTGGCAAAAAGAGAACGTGGTGGAGGCCCCCACGCTGCAATTCGATCGCGACCACCGGTCGTTAATCGCGCAGGGGGCAGATGTGGGGACGGGGCTTCGCCCCGTCCAAGCGGGGCAGAGCCCCGCTACCACACAAGATGTGGCGCAGCCGGTTTCGACCGTGTTGGTGCAAGTGGACAAGAACGGGAAGGTAACGCCAATCCATATCGCCTCCGCGCGCCTCAACTATGCCGATACGGAACGCAGGGTTTTTCTGGATGGCGGAGTGACCGCGAAGGGCTCCGACGCCACGCTGACGGGCGAGCAGATGACGTTCTTTCTGCTGCCGCGGAGCAAGTCGGCAGCCGCAGCCGGCCCGGGAGCGCCTGGGCAAGTCGAGCGCATCGTGGCCGAACACAAGGTCGTGATTACGCAGCCGACACGTCATGCGACCGGTGAGCGGTTGGTGTACACGTCGGCGGACGACAAGTTTGTCCTGACCGGCGGACCATTTAGCGGACCACCTAGCATTTTTGATGCCGAACGCGGCAAAATCACCGGCGATTTGTTGACTTTTTTTAGGCACGATGATAGGGTGCTGGTGGAAGGCAATAAAACTTCCCCGACGCTTACGAAGACGCAAGTGGCACGATAAATGCATACGCTGGCCACCGACGAAATTGGCAAATCCTATCGTGGCCGTCGCGTAGTCAACGGTGTGAGCGTTCAGGTTGAGCAGGGCGAGGTGGTGGGTCTTCTGGGGCCGAATGGCGCCGGAAAGACTACTTCCTTTTATGCAATTGTCGGTCTGATTCCTCCCGATACAGGTAGGGTGTTATACGACGGTGAAGATATCACTAGCGTTCCCATGTACTTACGGGCGCGCCAGTACGGTATCAGCTATCTCCCGCAGGAAGCTTCGGTGTTCCGAAAACTGACGGTTGAAGAGAACATCCTGGCCGTTCTGGAAGTGCAGCCGATTTCCTGGCATGAGCGCCGGGAAAAAGCGGAGAAGTTGATTGACCAGCTTGGACTGGAGCATATCCGGCAAAATCGTGGGTATGCGCTCTCGGGCGGCGAGCGTCGGCGGGTGGAAATTGCCCGGTCGCTCTGCATCAATCCAACGTTTATCTTGCTCGACGAGCCGTTTTCGGGAATCGACCCGATCGCCGTTTTGGATTTGCAAAAGATCATTTCCGATCTGCGGGCCAGCGGTATTGGGATACTAGTCACGGACCACAACGTCCGCGAGACGCTGTCGGTGACGGACCGCGCCTACATCATTAACGAGGGCCGTATTTTCCGCTCCGGTACGCCGGAGGATTTGGGCAGCGACCCGGAAGTGCGGCGGGTTTATTTGGGCGAAAGCTTTTCATTGGCGTGAGAAGACAGTTGCCAGTCGCCGGTTGCCAGTCAACACGGCTCTACGGGCAACTGGTAGCTGACAACTGGGAACTGCTTCTGGTTACCAAGGCGTAGGCACATTGACCTTTCGTGTACGTACGATCTACCTCGGTGCATGAGAAGCTAAATTTTCCACACCCGATGGCACGGGCGTCATGGCGCAGCCGGGTGGGTGAAGAATATTTGGGAGTTAAGAATCCGTTGCCAGTAGGCCCGGATCTAACTGGCAACTGAGAACTGTTTCTAGGAGTCATGGTGCTTCTTCAGCACAGATTGAACGTCAAGTTGTCGCAGCGGCAGATTCTGACGCCGGGCCTCGTGCAAATGGTCTCCGTGCTTGCGCTCAACAAGCTCGAGCTCAAGGACATGATCAATGCCGAGATGGTCGAGAATCCGGTGCTGGAAGAGCTGGAAGATGCCGTGCCGTTGCTCGACGACGTCGGACGCCAGGAGGAAGAACGCGACCGTCTGGCCGCCAAGGCGACCGCCCCGGCCGAAGAGGGTCCGACCATCGCGGATGAGAAGAAGGACCCTTTTGAAGAGATCGACTTTGGCTCATTCTTTCAGGATTATCTCGATCCCGGCTATCGCAGCTCGGGAGAAATGGAAGAGATCGAGAAGCCTTCGTTCGAGAATTTTCTGTCGAAGCCGGGAAACTTGAGCGACCACCTGCTCTGGCAACTGGGCGCGATTTCCGTCCGGCCACCGGTGCATCAAGCAGCCGAACAGATCATTGGGAACCTGAACGAAGAAGGGTACCTGATTGCCACGGACGAAGAACTGCTGGGCATCGCTCCGGTCGCGGCGCCCGAGGCGGACGTGGAAGTGGCCGCCAAGATTGTCGGTGAAGCGGAGGCGCTAGGGTTGGCGGTCAGGAATGCTGTCCCCGATACTTCTGGACTCGAGACTTCCGATCGCGCGGCAGAGGATAACGGCACAGAAGACGTTGTCGCTGAAGCTCTGGCGTGTGGGGACGGGGCTTTGCCCCGTCCTGGCGGGGCGGAGCCCCGCCACCACACAGCAGCACAGGAGTCGGATGTTGCGGCGCATGATGAGGCAGATGTGTGCCATGAGATAGCCGTCGAGGAGCCGTTGTCCAGCTCGGCGGACCACGGAACTACCACGGCAGCAACGGCGCTGGGCGCAGCCATCCCATCTGCCTGGGTTGCGTCCGTAAACTTCACCGTCGCCGATCTGCACGAGGCGCTGGAAGTGGTGCGCCAGTTCGATCCGCCGGGCATCGCCTGCCGCGATCTGCGCGAATGTCTGCTCTATCAATTGCGCTACCATCTGGCGCAGTCGCATTTGCACCGAAACGGCAGCACCCCCGCCGAGCCAACGACGGAGCAAGTCGTAAGGGACGCGATTGCCGTCGTCGACCAGCATTTGAAAGCGGTAACGCTGAAACAGTTCAAGGAGATCGCGCGCGCCATCGGGCGTCCCGTCGAGGCGGTACAGGCGGCGCTCGACTATGTCCGCACGCTCGATCCCCGGCCCGGCTTGCGCTACAACAAGGTTGCCACCCGGCTGATTGAGCCCGATGTCGCTTTCGTGAAGCATGGCGACGAGTGGCTGGTCGTCATGAACGACGAAGACATGCCGCAGTTGCGCTTGAACCCCGCGTACAAGCGCCTGCTGACCCGCGACGGCAACGACCGCGACACGCGCAACTACGTCAAGGACCGCTACAAGTCCGCCATCCAACTGATCAAGAACATCGAACAACGCAAGCAGACGATCGCCAAGGTTTGCTACTCGATCGTGGCGCGCCAGCAGGATTTTCTCGATCGCGGAATCGACCAGCTCAAGCCGATGATGATCAAGGAAGTGGCCGAGGAGATCGGCGTGCATCCTTCCACCGTCAGCCGTGCGGTCGCCAACAAGTACGTCCACACGCCGCAGGGCGTGTTCGAATTGCGCTATTTCTTTTCCGAAAGCGTGCAAGGGCCCGAGGGCGGCGGCACTTCGCTCCTCATTCTGAAACGCCGCGTCAAGAAGCTGATCGAAGACGAGGACCCCAGCCGTCCGTTGACCGACGAACAGATCACCCGCATTCTGCAATCGCAAGGCATCCAGGTCACTCGCCGGACGGTCGCGAAATATAGGGAAGACATGAAAATTCCGAGTACGCATCAGCGCAGGGTTAAAAAGTAACAGGTTTCAATGTTTCAATGTTTCAAAGTTTCAAGGTAACCCGAAACTCTGCAACATTGAAACCTTGAAACTCTGAAACCTTGCAACTTTGAGGTGTGCAATGAACGTGGAATATACCGCAAGAAAATACAAACTTACTCCCGCCATCCGCAAGGAAGTTGAAGCCGGACTCGATAAAATCCGCAAAATTCTCGGCGACCGCTTCGAGACCAAGGTGATTCTGGCCATCGAAAAACGCCAGCACAAAGCCGAAATCACCATCGACCCGCCCAACGGCCCCATTGTGGGGCTGGCCCAGACCGAGGACATGCTCTCGGCCATCAATGAAGCGATTGACCACCTGCACAAGCAGGCGCTCAAACATAAGACGAAATGGCTGAGCAAGAAGCGCAAGGCGGTCAAGAAGTTTGACGGCCAGTCGCTGCAGGACAACATCGAGGCGGCGCTGGGACTGGCGGAGAAGGCCACCGTTTCCGTGCTCGTCCATAAGTTTCCCTCGGTAGCGAAGACCACCGAAGTGCACCTGGTGCACGCCCAGGACTCGGTCGCGCTCGCTCCGATGACGCTCGAAGAAGCCATCAAAGAGGCGCACTTCCGCGACAAAGATGTTTTCGTATTCCGCGACCCCACGGGAACGTTGATGATTCTGCACCGCACCAGGGACGGCAAGATGGAATTGATCGAAGCGCCGTAGGAGCCAGGTTTCAAGGTTTCAGGGTTTCAAGGTGCGCCAAGTCTTCGCCGGATCGAAACTGTTGGAACTCTAAGACCTTGAAACTTTGAAACCTTGAAACTTTGAAACCTGCTCTTTCTCACACGCCGCTGGTTGCTTCTTGCGCCCACTGCAAGGCTTGCCACCAGGCGGACGCGACTTCTTCATCGGGCAAGTTCAATTGTTTGGCGAGCGCGCTCGATTGCGCCCACTCTCCCGATTCCTGCGCCATCATAAGTTGGTACAGGGGGCGTACGGGACTTTCCTGGCCGAGCAGCGTTGCCTTGGTTTCGCGATCGACCGGCAGTTGCTCCAGAAGCACATTCATTCCGACCTCCAGGATGGCGTCCATCACCGATAGCAGCCCCATCAGAAACAAATCGGTGTTCGAGTGCAGCCGGTCGGGAAGCTGTTCGCAAAAACGGGCGCGGGTCAATCCCATCAGCACCAGTTCGCTGCATCCCTGTTCAGCCGCGCCCACGGTGACGACGAGCCGGACCCAGCGCCGCATTTCCCGTTCACCCAGCACCGCCATGGCATGGCGGATCGACTTGATTTCCAGTCCAAATCCAAAGAGCGGGGAATTTAGATAGCGGAGCAAGCGGTAGGAAATCGAGGCTTCCTGTTTGAGCATGTTTTCGAGGGATCGCATATCGATGTCCGAGTGCGAGACGATTTCGAGCAGCCGCAGGTAGTGCAAGCGGCTGGCAGGAACTTCGCGGCCGATGACGATCTCTGGCTTGCAGAAAAAATATCCCTGGAAATAAACGAAGCCCATGTCGCGGGCTTGATGATATTCGTGGGGCGTTTCGAGTTTTTCCGCCAGCATCTTGCACTTCGGAGACGCAAACCGGCGTATCATGCCAGCCCGTTCCTCGGGACGGGTCGCCCGCACGTCGACTTTGATGATGTCGGCAAACTCGCAAAGCGGCAGGCGCGGGTCGTTGGGCGCGAAGTCGTCGAGCGCGATGAGATAGCCAAACGACTTCAGGCGCTTGCAAGCGGCGATGACGCGGTCTTCGGGTGCGACCGTTTCCAAAATTTCGGCCACCGTCTGGTTGGGGGGTAGCAACGTAATCAAGTCCTTGAACAGGACCTCGCATGTGCAATTCACGAAAGCGCGGCGGTTATCGCAAAGCGTGTTGATACCGAAAAGCAGGGAGCTATCCAGTGTGGAGCGGGCCGCAAGTTCCGGATCGGCGTTAAAGAAATCTTCGACGCCGTTGCGGAAAAGAAGCTCGTAGCCAAACACATTTTGTACGCGGTCGAAAATCGGCTGGCGGGCAACAAAGCGCTGCCCCGGCAGCGCAAGCGGATTCTGAGCGGTGTTTTTATCTCTCGCAGGAGCGGGTTTCACTTAAAGTATATCGGCCTTGCGCAGCGGAACTTAAGGCGAAACCGTGGGGCGTCCTCCTTTCCCAAGCCAGGAATTTGCCGGCCTGCCCCGGATGTGGAAAACTAAAGTTTCTCCCCCCTTGCGCAGTCGGCGGTTTCATGAGTAACATCAAGATGTTCCCAATGGCCATGCTTCTAGGCTGGCCGTTTGCGCCAACAAAACTCCAGGCGCCAAGATCGATTGCAACATCGTTCTAGAATAGCATCCAGCCGATGTGGGGTTTGGTCAGCCGGTAGCCGGCTTGCAGTACGCCACGCGTTGTGGCAGGCCTTAACGTGCCGGTCGCAAGGGAAGATGAAATCATCGGGCCTGCGATCCAGGCCGGGGATTGACTTCTAGGGATTAACTTCTAAAGCTTAACAAGAGAAAAATATGAATGAAGGACCCCGACATCCCTCCTCAGGCGGAGGGAAACACAAACGGCGCCGTGGACGGCGTCCGCCGAAACATGGCGCGACTGGCCCCATGGGCCGCGCGCGCCAGGAGCACCAGGGCATATTTACCGCTCCCATGGATCATAGCTACCGCGCCAATATGGGCATGAATAATGGCAATGGCAATGGCAGCGGCGGTGGCAGCGGCAACCAGGGAAGAGGACTGCGGCGTCCCGGTTTTTCCTCGTCCTACCCCGTCGTCGATCCCGAACCTTTGCCCGCTCCGCGGGAGGATGCGGCCTCGCGTGTCTTCGCTTTTGTCGAAGACCTGTTCTTCCTCAGCAAGATCCAGGACACGGGCCGCAAGATGAACGTCAAGGTCGAGTTCGTGAAGAACGAGAAGGAACTCACCGAACGCATCAAGAGCAACGGCGAGGAAAAGCCTTCCCTCATCATCTTCGACTTGAACAACGCCAATGCCAAGCCTTTGACGCTCATCCCGAAACTCAAGAGCAAGCTCAAGAAGGGGACCTCGATCATCGGGTTTCTCTCGCATGTGCAAGGCGACTTGAAGCAGAAAGCGCACGAAGTGGGCTGCGACATGGTGCTGCCGCGCTCGGCGTTTTCGCAGAATCTGCCCCAGTTGCTGCGCCGCCATGGCGCCATCGAGCCCGATTCCGATGTTGTCGAGTAGAGTTTTGCCCATCGAATTCGCGGTAAGGAGAGAAATGCTTCGTAGAGACGCGGCTTGCCGTATCTCCTCCTTCTCAAGGTACGAACCCAGGCTCTAACTAGAGCTCGTCGTCTGCTCCGATAACGGGCGTAGGCCTGATACAATTTCGCCGTGTCCCCTTATAAATTTTTTCTCATGACAGTGGCCCTGGCCGCCCTCGCAATGACCGCACTGGCCTTTGCCCAGCAGCCTGCGGCAAGCGCCCAGCAGCCTCCGGTCAAAGTGAACGTCCTCAACGTGTGCGCCCCTTCCGCCGACGACCAGAAGGAATTATCTTCGGCGCTGGCCAAGGTGCCCGCCAAGCCTGTGTTCGGCCCGGATTTCGAGGTGTCTCGCGGGCGTTCAACCCTCGACCCGAACATGCCCATCTTTGGTGCGCAACCGGGCATGCAACCCCTGCCGTCCGGCACCGTCTCGGCTGCCAGCTGGGTGCGGGTGCGGCGCGAATTCCCCGGCGCCGCCCTGTTCAGCAATGTTCAATACTCATTCAGCGTGGATGCGACGAACATGGTGGAGACGCTCGTGCTGCGCGTGCGCGACCCCAAGCCCAACGACGTGATGGAAATTTCCATCGAGGACAGCGCTTCTGCGGTTGCCTCCGCCACTGCGATGTTGTCTTCCAGTACGCCGGTTTCGCGCGTTCGGCTCGAGCGCTTCGGGGAATCGTCGGTGGCGCTGGCGCGGTGCGTGGGCGAAGAAGGAAGTCCGGCGACCGACCAGACCGCCTACGGACCGATCTTCCACGCCGCTTCTTCGGTCATGGACCGCTATCGCGACGCTCTGGGCGCGCGCAAATTGGTGCCGCAAGAGCTTGGCCGTCTGGGCGTGGGGACCTCGCCAAAGATAAGCGCAGGCAGCAAGAAGAATCCATAGCCTATGACGACAGGTGAGCCAAAGATGCTCGTTGACATGTTCCCCGATCTGTCGATGGAACTGCGGGAATTGCTTTCACAGCAAGGCGAATCCGCGCTGGCCGCGCAGATACCGGGATTGGCTGTAATCGAACGTTGCCGCTGTGGCGACGACTTCTGCGGAATGTTCTACGTATTGCCTCCGCCAAAAGGAGCATATGGCCCAGATCACCGGAACATACCCTTGGAACCAAAAGAGGGAGAGTTGATACTCGACGTGGTCGCTGACAAGATCGCGGCAGTGGAAGTCCTGTATAGGGATAAAATCCGGAAGAGGCTCCTTGTTGAATTTCCTTGAAACCATAATGGCAACCATCCTCACCGGTCTGCAACAAAATCTGTTCCACGGAATCTATTGATAAATACTATGGACATACGCAATGTTGTGATCATGGGCTCCGGATGTTCCGGTCATACCGCCGCCCTCTACACCGCCCGCGCCAACCTCAACCCGCTCGTCATCGAAGGCCATGAACCGGGCGGACAACTGTCGATGACCACGCTGGTGGAAAATTTTCCCGGTTTTCCCGAAGGCATCCAGGGTCCGGAACTGGTCGAAAACATGCGCAAACAGGCCGTGCGCTTCGGCGCCGACTATCGCATGGGCCACTTGGTCAAAGCCGATCTCAGTAAGCGTCCGTTCGAGTTGGCCATCGGCAAAGAGATCGTTCCCACGCGCACGCTCATCATCGCCAGCGGAGCCTCGGCGCGTTGGCTCGGCCTGCCCAACGAGCAGACGCTGATCGGCCACGGCGTTTCTTCCTGCGCCACTTGCGACGGCTTTTTTTTCTCGGGCAAGGAAATCGCCGTGATCGGCGGCGGCGACTCGGCCATGGAAGAGGCCATATTCCTGACTCGCTTCGCCAGCAAGGTGACGCTTATCCATCGCCGCGAGCAGTTTCGCGCCTCGAAAATCATGCTCGATCGCGCGCGCGCAAATTCAAAGATCGCGTTTCTCACCGATACCGTGGTCGACGACGTTCTCGATGTCAGCAAGAAAGAAGTCACCGCCCTACGCCTGCGCAATCTGAAAAGCGGTGCAAGCTGGGACTTCCCGGCGAGCGCGATGTTTCTCGGTATCGGCCACATCCCCAACGCCCGCATGTTCGGCGACCAACTCGAAACCGATGCCGATGGCTACCTGGTGACGCAAAAGAACGTCTTCACCCGTGTGCCCGGCGTCTTCGCCTGCGGAGACGTGCAAGACCGCCGCTACCGCCAAGCCATCACCGCCGCCGGTTCCGGCTGCATGGCGGCGCTGGAAGTGGAGAAGTATCTGGAGGAAGAAGGGCACTGAATCCGCGTGCGGCCGCGGAACTTGAGTTGAAACATCGGTTGCGGGACCTCGGGCATCGAGGGTTGGGTCAACATCCACAACGCGCCCACCCCGGCGAGACGTTCGGCAATCGCCGGTGCATCTGGGCTGCCGGCATGGCGGACAATTCACAAAAAGCGGCTGAGAATCGGGTAGGTGTATGCCGCCCACAAAAAGACTAGAAGGACAATCAGGAAATAGTGCAAGGGCAATAACTTCTCGGAGCCTTTTATCCGCGAGGGACTGAAATAGGCTATCTGCCATAGCGTGCGAAGAAGCCAAAAGACGGAATAGAACGCAGTCACCGCCATGCCGAGCGGTGTGGCTCCGGCGAGTTCCTTCGTGTGAAACAGAGATGCGTACGCAAAGAAGAGAAACATCGGGACCAAAAAAATGTGGATGGTGTAAAGGACTTTTGCAGTCAGCAATCTGGTCTTTTCGAAATCTTCCTTCCAGCCAAAGCCGCGATAGAAGAAACAATGGCCTATAGCGACGAAGGCGGAAAGAACTCCGCCGATTCTTATGGCAACTTCGTTCATCGTTTTTTGACCTCCTCAGTTAAGTGCTAACTGCTAAATGCTGGCGGGACGCGGGCTCCTCCAACACTCGCTTGCGAATCGGCAACGGCAGCGTCTCACACGCGGTCCGCAGCACCAGCCGCGGCGCGTTTTTTCGGATCTTCATCAAGTACGGCACGGTGCGCGTCGCATCGGCTTTGGCCGTCTCGCGCAGCAGCCATCCCAGCCCCTTCTGCACCATGTCGTCTTCGTCGTTGAGTAGCTGATTCGATAGCCGTACGATCTTTGCAAAGAAGCGCCGCTCGCGCGCTCCCCGAATCAGCGCCACACAGGCCGCGCGCCGCCGCCAGCGGTTCGGCGACTTTGCCCACAAGAAAATATCACGGCAGCGTGCGGGATCGGCAACCACCATTGGCGCCAGCAGATAATGCGCCAGCGCGTCGTGATCGGCCCAACTCGATATGCGGTCGAGCCACGATGAAAAAAGCTGAAATTCCTTGCCGCCAAAATTTTTCGTCTGTTTTTCCAGCAGGAAAACGGCCATCACCTTCTCTTCCAGCATCCGTCCGGAGAAAAGCTGGTCGGCGACCTGCACCACGAAATCCATTCCCCGTTCGCGGGCGATGGCGCGCCGGAAGCGCACCGCAAATTTTCTCAGTTCCGCCGTGTACCAGCCGCGCGATTGGATTTCTTCCTTGAAAAAATGCTGCACCCCTTCCGCGTGCGGCGCCGACCCGCCATCCTTCAGCACGCGCCGTATGTGGTCTGCAATGTAGCTGGGCGTGATTCTGTCGTTGGACATGTCCTCTTCTTATAGGGTAAGCGTCTACGAGACCAGCCACGAATTGTCGGAGACTTTAAGCCTCATCTACCAGAAGGCGTTTGGGATTCATCATGATCCGCCCAATCCTCGGCAACCCCACGCCGCACGATTTCTATGTTCTCATTTGTGGCTGGCAATGGATTGCAGGCAGCATCCTGATCAACATGGTAATTATCGTTCGAGTACTGGAAGAAATATATGTACTTATCCCCCAGCTTTTCTTTCATAGGGAGTAAATGGCTGATAGAGCGACTCTCAGGGCCCGCAGGAGAAGGATGATTCCACGGCTTAAAATCACTCTGCAAGAGTACTGTGGCTTCGCCATATCCAGCAGTTGGCATTAATGTACAATGTTGCATTGCATCACATACCCAATCACTTGCACCGCCTATCTTAATAACTTCTCCAAGCATGACACGTTTTGATTCGCGACTCAGAACTCGAATCACATCAGGACTGCACTTCTGCTGTACAGAATCATTCGCCGATTTCTCCTCCGCCACGAATTCGTTCCACGCCGTCGGCAAGATCTCCGCTTTCTCTTTGCACGGTATACTCCTCGTCAGGCAGGAGAAATCTATGTCCATTAGCCGATTCACGTCGGCGGGGTCTGTGTATGGTGTGAAGATTACTTGCGCGTCTATGCAGCAACCGGCCCAACTATCTACTCCGTATTCTGGATGCAACGATGAAATGGTCATAGGAGAACCACTTCCTGCTTCCCCAGTAAGTATGCGCATGTTAGAACTCTCGGTGAGAGCCCTAATCCCCTTACCCCAAACGATATTTCTGCGCACTCGTATGGTGCCGTCAATCATCGCAGTCCTGGCGCCTAGAAATCGATATATGGATCCAAACACATATGCAAGCTTTTGATGATTCGCAAGGATCGCTTGGTGTTGTGTAAAAATATCACGTAAGGCTATCTGAACATCGCATCGGGATGGCTGGCATGAGTCTTCTTGATGAATACTATCTTTCCACCGATTCATCACCACCCGCGCATCCTGATAGGTGCTCTTGCGCATTTCCAGCGATTTGAGATCGGCGAGCAAATGCTCGGCTTTCCTTCGTAGTACATACCGATCGACATGAATCGCCACGGATAGAACCAGTACGATTGCGCACAATGCTGCAATTACCCAGCCGACCACACGAAGTATCTTGATTGTCTTGGGCATGAATATAGTAGACACCACGGCCCGTTCAATTGTGCCAAAATCGGTGGGACGGATGATGACTGCATTGAGTCTCAACCAATCCCGATTCAGCCAGTTACTTTGCGGGAGCCGCGCTGCCCGGCGTCACCGCTTTGTCATAGATCCAAAGCAGCGCCGCTGTTGCCACGCCCACGCCTGCTACCGCCCACCAAATTCGTTCAGGCTGATGCGTTACCTCGCCATAATGATGGATCAACATGCCGCCGAATTTTCCGGCGACTAGCGAGCCGATTCCAATGGGCAGGAACGCGAAACCCATGTAGGTGCCTTGCTGCCCCGGCGGCGCCAGACGTGAGATGTATTCGTAATAGCGCGGCTGTTGCGTGATCTCTCCGATGGCCACCACGACCAGCGTCAGCACCGCCGTCACAACCGTGGGATGGACCACGAGGACGAGCCACGCCAAGCCGGAAATCAGCGTGCCCAGCGCAATCGCCTGCAGCGACGGCAGGCGGCGAATCAGGTAGGTGACCACCAACTGCAGCGCGACGACCGTCACGGAGTCGGTGACGAGCAGCAGTTCGGTGTCGATCTTGGGATTGATGTAATCGTGGATGTAGATCGGCAAGGCGATGAACTCTTGCCAGAACACGATGTAGTAGCCGGAAAATATCAGCAGAAACAGCATGAAACGCGGGTTGGAAATCACGGTCAGAAAATTTCGCGCCGTCTCTCCGAGCGAGGCGGATTTGCCGTTACCGGCGCTGCGTGGCTCCTTGAAAAACAGCAGCACCGCGAAAAACATGGCAAACACGCTGAGGGCGGCCACGCGAAACACGTTCTCGACACTCATGTGCCGGTGCACGTACGAAGCGACGAACGGTCCGGCCGCGCCGCCGACATTGACCAGCGTGTAGTAGATCGAGTAGCCGATGGAGCGGACGTTTTCCTTCGAAGCGCGTGCCGTCGTGCCGACCACGCAGGGCTTCACCAGCGATACGCCCAGGGCGGGAAGGACCAGAATGCAGCCGACAAACAATCCCAGCGGCACGGTGTTGCGCACCGGCGCCAGCCAGGAAGCGCCGATCGATCCGATCAAGAAATACGACGCGGAAAGAATCAGGTAGGCCATCGAAAGAGCGCGGCGAAAGCCCAGCCGGTCGGCGGCGGCGCCGCCAAAAATCGCCAGAAACCACACCATGCCGCCGAAGAGTCCGGTCAGGCTGCTGGCACGTTCGACTCCGAAGTTCAGCGTCTCATGCAGATAGCGCGCCAGCGAGGCAAAGGCGGCGTAATAGGACAGCCGCTCAAAAAGTTCGCTGATGTTAGCGACCCAGAAGGGCCGTTCAAATCCGGTGCGGATTTCGTGGAAGCGTTCGGTAAGGGTCAAGCGTGGCTCCTGCTGGCGGTTTCAGATCTTCAAACACCCTCTGACTTCATCCGCCGGCAATCCCGCCACACGAATCACTTTATTCCGGCTGGCGTGTCCGGATGCAATAGTAACGGAGGAACGCGGCACTTTCAAAAGCTTTGCGAAAAATTCGATGCAGGCCTGGTTGGCTTTGCCATCCGCGGGAGGCGCGGTCAGGGAAAGTTTCAGCGCGCCGCCAACCTCGCCGGTAATGGCATTCTTCTTGGCGCGCGGGTGCACTTTGACCGCGAAGGCCGCGCCGCTGGGCGAGTTTTGAATCGCGATCATCGAAAAATTTTATCGCAGTGGGCACTGAGCGACGCAGGGGAAAGAGTGGACAGCCGAGGGCGGCCCATTGTGGTTACACCGCCATCTCAGGTTTTGGTTCTGGGACTGCCCAGCCCGCCGGCTTCAGCGCACGGTTGACCAAGTAGGCGACTACGCCAGCGCCGATGACGATCAGGCCAAACAGAAGCGCGCTCATGCCGAGCACTACTTCATGTTCGCTGTGAAGGATGGCAAATCCCAGCAACAGAACTGGTGGAATGCCAACCGCAATCGCTCCCAGTAGGCCGCCCGGCACGCGGAACGGGCGCTTCAGTTCCGGTTCGCGAATGCGCAGGCAGATCAAGGCCACAAATTCAAGCGTCAGGCTCGCGCCGTAAATCATGATGTCGAGTGTGATCAGCCGTTCAAAGCCGAGATTCAGAGCGAAGCCCCAGCCAATCGCCAGCGCCATAATTGCGACCCAAGGCGCGTGCGATTTTGCATGCAGCTTGCCAAAAACTTTCGGCAACATGCCATCCTGCGCCATGGCCAGCGGCAGGCGCGAGTAGCTCATGACCAGGGCATTGAACATGCCGAAGCCGCTCATCATGCCGCCCGCAACGAGTGCGATCCGAAGCACCGGTCCGCCCATGATCTGGGCAACGTCGGCCCACGCGCCGGTTTCCCAGGCGCTGGCCGGAAGGCCGGTGATCCACATGGCGGCAAACGGAAGAACGTAAGTAAGGCAGACGATGACCACCGCAGCCAGCATGGCGCGGGGATAGGTGCGCTGCGGGCGCTCCACTTCGGTGGCGATAGTGGAGGCGTTGTCCCATCCCATGTAGTTCCACATGCAGATGAGCAAGCCGCCGAGAATGTCGACGTTGGAAGTGGTCGGCTTCGTAACCGCAGTCGCCAGCGCGTGAATCTTGAACGGCGCGAGCACAAAAATGGCCGCGAAGGGCGCCGACAGGGCGAAGAACAGCCACAGTGAAGTCGTCGAGACGACCTTGACTCCCATGATGTTGAGGGCCGCGCAGGCGATAACTACGCCGAGCGCAACTGCCACGCCGCGATGGTTCTCCTGAAACCAGGGAAACATGCGCGTCAGGTAGGCGACAAACAGCGTGGGATAAATCGCCATATCGAAAATGGACGCTACCAGCGACAGCCAGGCTTCCTGAAATCCCCAGAAATTTCCCATGGCGCGGCGCACCCAGGCGTAGTAACCGCCTTCAAAGGGCAGCGCGCTCGAAAGCTCGCCGATCATGAACGCCGTCGGAAGGCTCCAGAGAATTGGGGTCAATAGCAGGATGAGAATCGCTTTGCCATAGCCGGCGCCGTGCACGATGTCTTCGGTGCCATAGGTTCCACCGGAGACCATAAAGAAGGTCGCGGCGACCAGCGGCCAGAGCGTGAGGCGAATGGATTTCTTGTGAGGAACGACGGCAGGAATAAAGCCAGGCTGCGGGATGCTAGCGGTTCGGGTAGCTGTTGCCAATTTCTATGGCTTCCTCCTCAGGCGACTCACTCTCACCACCGCGTCTCCCTTGAAAATCCTGCTCGCGGCTCCCAGGGTGATCAGCTATTCCTGGACATTTTCGGTGAAGTTGGTTCGCAATTGTGAGATTACGGCAAATCTCCACAGATGCAAGAATATTTTTAAGAAATTTTGAAAATTCTTGTCGACGAGACAGGTACGGAGGTAACGGAGTTGAAAGCCCTTCACCGCCGAGACGCGGAGCGCGGAGGGTCATACTACGACAGGATGCAGGCTGGAGGGCGGATTCACTCTGTCGGAACTCTACGCAACCGGGATCGGCACACCCGCCAGCAGACGATCGCACCGACAACTATCCCGACATAAAAACCATCGAAGGCGATCCCGACCACGAACCAACCCCCGCCCCCATTATTGCCCGCCAAATGTAGGACCTCAAGAACAACAAAAGCGAGGACTACCAAGGCAACTTCTGTGGCAACTACCGCGCAGACGCCGATAGTTAAACCGTAGAAGATCACGCCAGCTTTCTGCGGTACGCTGAGTGGCGTGATGTACATTAAGGAGGATAATGATGCCGCGCTGATGGGAAGTCAAGATCACCCTGGGTTATACCTTCCCCTGTGTCCCCGTGGTTATAGGTTCTGCCCGGCTCTACGAGTATTCCCATCGCCGCGCAAGTCTGCGGGCGATGGCGAACAACACGACGCCGACTCCCAGCAGCACCAGGACTTGCGGCCAGAGGTGCGAGACCGGCTCATCGCGCCAGAATACTTTCGTAAAGCCGTCGATGGCCCATGCGTTGATGGTCAGCAATCCCGCCTTCTGTATCGCTTCGGGCATGAGAAAACGCGGGAACATGCTGCCGCCAATCGAGGACATGAGCAGGATAACCAGCGTCGAGAGCGGCCCCAGTTGCGCGCGCGTGCGGCAGATGCTGGCCAGCAACATGCCGAAAGCGCCCACGGCAAAGGCCGTCGAAAGTCCCATGACCACAAAGCCGGGAATATGCGAGGGAAAATCGACTTTGAAAACCAGCCATGCCCAAAGAAACATGAGGACCAGTTGCGAGAAGGCCAGCAACACGCAGTAGCAGAGTTTGCCAGTCAGCAGAGTTCCCATGGATACGTGCGTACTCAGCACCCGGTCCAGCGTTCCGCTTTCGACTTCGTCGAGCAGCGAGCCGCCCGCTCCGCTGGCGGTGAAGAGCAAGAACATCACACCAACGGCCGCAGCATAGAAAGACAACATGTCTTTGTTCTTGTTATCGCCGACCACGTCGCGGGTAGTCACGGGAATCGGCATGCCCTGGTTTGAATTGGCATGGTTGGGATCGGCAGGCGCGGTTGGCTGGCCGCTGCTCTCCGCGTCTTGGCGCTTGCGCAGTTCTTCCAGGCCGGCGTCGATTTTCTTTTTTTGTTCTGGCGTGAATCCGCCGGCGTACTTATCCATGTACTTCGATCCCTGCTCGGCCATAACGGCGGGCATCGCGGTCATGGCAACTTTCTGGAGCATCCCGGCGACCACTTGCGGCGCGACCATATCGCTGCTGTCTTTGAGCAGTTGGATAGTCGGCTGGTTCGGATTGGGCGCGCCAAATGAAATTGGATTTTCTCCGAAACCATGAGGAACAATCAGAGCCACCGACGCATCGCCGTCTTTCACCGCTGCTTCCGCCGTTGCGGCCGTGTATTCCGGCTGCTCCACACCCTTCTTCGCCGCTGGCCGTTTCTTTACCGCCAGCGATCCTTCGCGCTCCAGGCCCCGGATCAGGCTCTGCGACACCGCGCTGTGGTCTTCATCGACCACCAGGAGACTTACCTTGGGCGTGGTGTCACGGCGCCCGCCGAAAATCACGGCAAAGATGGAGAAAAACGCGATGGGCAGAATGAAGCTCAACGCCAGCGCGCCGCGGTCGCGGCGCAGGGCAATCAGAGCGGTGCGCATGATGGCGAAAATCAATCGCGTAACTCCCTTCCGGTCAATTGCAGGAAAACGGACTCAAGGTTGGGTTTCCGCAGCGAAATGTCGGCCAGGTCGTGTCCCGCCTTGGCCGCGGCGTCGAGTACCCCGGCAATTTCCGTCGCATGTTCAACGGTGAACCGCGCGGTCTCATTTTCCAGGATTCCTCCGCGCTCTTTCACCCAGGCGGCCACGCTGTCGTCAATGCGCGCGAATCGCGCCAGCACTTCGCTGCGCGATGCGAAAGCATTCCGCACCAATTCGTCCTTGGTTCCGAGGGCAATGATGCGGCCATGATCGATGATCGCTATGCGGTCGCAGAGGCGCTCGGCTTCTTCCATGTAATGCGTCGTGTAAATCATGGAAACGCCTTCGCCGCGCAGCTTTTCGATCATTTCAAAAATGCGGTTGCGGGCCTGCGGATCGACTCCAACGGTGGGTTCGTCCATCAGAATCACCTGGGGACGATGGATCAGTCCGGCAGCCATGTTGAGCCGCCGCTTCATGCCGCCGGAAAGATTCTTCACCGGCTCTTGCGCGCGATCGGTGAGCGCGGCCCAGTTGAGGCACCATTCCACCGCCGCTTTTAGGGCGGCGCGGCGAAGTCCGTGGAATTGGCCGAACGATTCCAGATTTTCGCGGCAGGTGAGTTTCCCGTAGAGCGCCAGTTCTTGCGGAACCCATCCCAGCGCCGCGCGCGCACCAGCGGAATCGGCGCGGTCGCCGAAGATGGACACTGTGCCAGCGTCCGGCGTAACGCGACCGACAATGCTGCGAATCAATGTGGTCTTGCCTGCGCCATTCGGCCCAAGCAATCCCAGGCATTCCCCGCTCTTTAATTCGAGCGAAATGCCATCGACTGCGGTCAAGTCGCCGAAGCGTTTGACCAGCCCCTCAATTTGCAAGGGCAACAACAACGAAGTTGGAATCGATACGACAGGTGCGGACGCCATTCATCCTCCGGACCTAACAATCGAGCACAAATTGTACGCTAAGTTAGACGGACGAGACTGGGAAAGGTAATTCTTCACCGCCGAGACGCCAACGGCGCGGAGCGGCACGAAACAAACGAAGGGCTGGGTTTCTCCCGTGCACCCCCGTGGTTAAAAGCTTTTTGAGATTCATCACAAAGAAGTACCCTCGTGGATCACAGCCAAGCCCGATGCACGGTGATAAATCAGATGGAGTAATGGCCAGCCCATCCATCATCCCGACGCTCCGAGTCAACCAAGTCTCCGCTGCGATTGTCAGTTCCGCGATGAAAGTGCACTCCATCCTTGGCCCCGGTCTGCTGGAGAGTGCTTACGATGCCTGCTTGTCCCACGAACTCCGCAAGCGCGGCTTCCACGTAGATACGCAAGTCGGTCTGCCAGTGATTTACGAAGGAGAGAAACTCGATCTGGGCTATCGCATCGACCTGCTCGTAGAAAGCATGGTTATCGTAGAGGTCAAGTGCGTCGAGGCCATCCATCCCGTCCACCAAGCGCAACTGTTCTCGTATTTGCGTCTGAGCAAGAAAAACGTCGGCCTGCTGATCAACTTCCACGTCGCCCACTTGAAAGACGGCATCAAGCGGATGGTGGACGGATGGAACTGGGACAAGTAAAAAACCTTTTAACTACGAGGTACACGGGGGAACACGGAGGAACCCTGGCTTTCCCTCGTGTTCCCCTGTGTACCCTGTGGTAAAAGGTTTTGACTTTAGACTTTCGCCCACAGCTCTTCCCGCGGGTCTTCGGGATTGAGTTTAGCCAACTCGCGCAGCAGTTCTTTCGTCTTCTCGTCGCGAGGCATGGGGACGGTGATCTTCACGTCCACGATCTCATCTCCGCGCACTCCGTCTTTCGTCGCCGAGGGCACGCCCTTTTCGCGCAGCCGCAGCTTCTGGCCCGACTGCGTTCCCGGAGGAATCTTCAACATGCTGCGCCCGTCGATGGTGGGCACTTCGATCTTCGATCCCAGCGCCGCCTCGACCGCCGTTACCGGCACCGTGATGTGGATGTCGTCGCCTTCGCGGTGGAAGAGCGCATGCTCGCCGATACGGATGATGACGTAGAGATCGCCTACTCCGCCGCCGTGCCGGCCGGCATTGCCTTTGCCCGCGATGCGAATGCGCTGCCCGTCGCGCGTTCCCGCCTTGATGCGGATCTCCAGCGGATCGGTGCGCTCGACGCTGCCTTCGCCGTGGCAGATGGAGCAGGTGGAAATATTCTTGCCCGTCCCATGGCAGCGCGGGCAGGTGACGTTGAACTTCATGCGTCCGCCGGTCTGCTCAATCGTCCCCTTGCCGTGGCACTGCAAGCATTGCCCCGGAGCTTCGGTAAATCCGTTGCCGCGGCAGTTTCCGCAAACGTCGCGGCGCGCGATATTCAGCTTCATCACGCCGCCGCGAATCGCCGTCCAGAACGGCACGTTGACTTGATATTCGAGATCGCTGCCCAGCTCCGGTCCCTGCTCGGCCGGCTCGCCGTGCCCGCCGCCACTGAAAATGCTGGAGAATATATCTCGGAACCCGCCGCCAGCGCCGCTCGGCCCCTTCCGCCCCCCACCGCGCGCCCCTTCAAAAAGATCGGAAAAATCGAAGCCGCCGAAATCGACGTTGCTCGGTCCGCCCGCCGGGCGCCCGCCTCCAGGAAAACCTCCGCCAAAATCGCCGGGGCCCGTTCCAGGCTGCCCGCCGCCGCGTGCATACGCTTCGGCCGTCGCCGCATCGATGTTGTCGGAATAGAACCCAAGCTGGTCGTAAATCTTCCGCTTCTTGGGATCGCTGAGAACGTCGTTGGCCTCGGAAAGCGTCTTGAACTTTTCTTCTGCACCCTTGTCGCCGGGATTGACGTCGGGATGATACTTCCGCGCAAGTTTGCGAAACGCCTTGCGTATGTCGTCGGTCGAGGCCGACTTCTTTACGCCGAGAACGCCGTAGTAGTCTTTGTCTTTGGTTTGGGTTGGCATGTCAGCCGTTAGCACTCAGCCATCAGCATTCAGCCTAACATTGTAGCGCGTGCGTGCATGGCGTTCTTCGTCTCCGCCGCATGATGGCACGTAGTTGAAGTGTTGCTCATGAATCGGAATTCTGAGAACTGAGAACTGGGAACTGAGAACTGCCTTCCTCAGTTCACCACTTCCTTCGCCTGCTCCTCCAGCGATACGGTAAATTCCATGAACGGCGCGGTGTCCATCGAGACGGGAATCTTCTGCATTCCTGTCGCAGTCGGAGCGAAGCAATACCAGCGTCCCTCTTCGGGGACGAAGTTCACAAAAAATGCCTGTCCATTGACTTCAAATCTCAATTCGTGTCCTCATTTCCAATCCCAATGAATTAGATGCCGGGTGTCCCACCCTTCCCGCGCTTTTTGCGGGAGGGTGGGGTTTTTGAATTCGTATAGTTCACCACTCCGATGGAAGTCAAAATCCCCGCCCTGTCTCGCCAAAAGGCGGCGAGACAAGGGTGGGGCACAAGGGTGGGACACCCTCAACTTAGAGTTTTACTTCTTCTCATCCACATCCACGTACTCCGCGTCGATTACGCCTTCGTCTTTCTTCTTGGCCTCGCCGTTTCCGCCAGACGCCGCGCCCTTCCCATCCGTCGGCCCCGCGCCCGGCGCCGCGCCCGGAGTCGCCTGCGCCGCCTTATACATCTGCTCGGCCAGCTTGTGCGATGCCGTGGTCAGCTTCTCGCGCGCCGAATCCATCTGCGCCTTGTCGCCGCTTTCGATGGCCTTCTTCGCGTCGGCCAGCGCGTTCTCCACGTTCCCGCGCTCCGAGCCCGATATCTTGTCGCCATGTTCTTTCAGCATCTTCTCGATGTTGTAGACCATCGAATCGAGCTGATTTTTGGCCTCGATTTCGTCGCGCCGCGCCTTGTCTTCGGCGGAATGCGCGTCGGCTTCCTTCGCCATGCGCTCGACTTCTTCCTTCGACAATCCCGAAGACGACGTGATCGTGATCTTCTGGTCCTTGCCTGTGGCGTTGTCTTTCGCGGTCACGTTCAGGATGCCGTTCGCGTCAATATCGAACGTCACTTCGATCTGCGGAACCCCGCGCGGCGCCGGCGGCAGGCCAATTAGATGAAATTTCCCCAGCACCCGATTTTGCGCCGCCATGGGACGCTCGCCTTGCAGCACGATCACTTCCACCGAAGTCTGACTGTCGGCTGCCGTAGAAAACGTCTCCGTCTTCTTCGTCGGAATTGTCGTATTGCGCGGAATCATCGCCGTTGCCACGCCACCGAGAGTCTCGATCGACAATGTCAGCGGAGTCACATCCAGGAGCAGCAGGTCTTTTACTTCGCCTTTGAGCACGCCGCCCTGAATGCCCGCGCCGATTGCGACTACTTCATCCGGGTTCACGCCTTTGTGGCCTTCGCGTCCAAACAGTTCTTTCACGATCTGCTGAATGCGCGGCATGCGCGTTTGTCCGCCCACCAGCACGACCTCGTTGATCTTGCTGGCGTCGACGCCCGCGTCTTTCAAGCATTGCTTCGACGGACCCACCGAGCGCTGCAATATATCTTCGATCATGGTTTCGAGCTTGGCCCGGGTCAGCTTCTTCACCAAATGTTTGGGCCCATTGGCATCCGCCGTAATGAAGGGCAGATTGATCTCGTGCTCCATGGTGGTCGAAAGCTCAATCTTGGCGCGCTCGGCCGCGTCGCGCAGACGCTGCAAGGCCATCTCGTTGCCCTTGCCGCGCAGGTCGAGGCCTTCATCTTTCTTGAATTCATCAATCAGCCAATCCACCAGCCGCTGATCGATGTTGTCGCCGCCGAGGTGCGTGTCGCCGTTCGTGGCCTTGACTTCGATCACGCCTTCGCCCACTTCCAGCACCGAAATATCGAACGTGCCGCCGCCGAAATCATAGACGGCGATGGTCTCGTCCTTGCCTCGGTCGAGACCGTAGGCGAGCGCGGCCGCGGTCGGCTCGTTGATGATGCGCTTCACATCAAGTCCCGCGATCTTGCCCGCATCTTTCGTTGCTTGCCGTTGCGCGTCGTTGAAATACGCGGGCACGGTGATGACCGCGTCCGTGACCTTCTCGCCGAGGTAGTCTTCCGCCGCCTTCTTCAGCTTTTGCAGGATCATCGCCGAGACCTCGGGCGGCGTGTACTTCTTCCCCTGCGCCATGACGGCCACATGATCGCCATCCCGCTCGACCTTGAAGGGGACCATCTTCATCTCTTCGGTGACTTCGTCGAAGCGGCGTCCCATAAACCGCTTGATCGAGTACACCGTGTTTTCAGGATTGGTGATGGCCTGCCGCTTGGCGACTTGCCCCACCAGCCGCTCGCCGGTTTTGGTGAATCCGACGACCGAAGGCGTAGTCCGCCCACCTTCTTCATTCGCGATAACCTTAGGCTCCCCGCCCTCCATAACCGCTACGCAGGAGTTGGTAGTGCCCAGGTCAATTCCAATAGTCTTGCTCATAACGCATCCTCCGATAGAGATAAGTGCTTTATAATCAGTGCGATGATGATTACGTTCTGGACTATACTATAACCTGAGCGTATCGTTGTCAAGGTTTAGATGAACTGATAAGATCAGAAGTTGCAGGAGGCCGAGCGATGAAATGCTACGTGCTGGGAGCGGGGGTTTCGAAATCTGTCGGCTACCCCTTGGGAAGCGAGCTGTTCGACGCTATCGATAGGTTCGTCCAAGAAAGCGGGAACTGCTTTGATCGGTTCGACTATAAGGAGTGGGGAAATCTTCGTCTTTGGTTGGAGACGAATACGAACCCTATAGTCGCTCAAGCCTATCGGTCGAAAAACATCGAACACATGTTTACAGTTTTGGATTTCGCCGCCGCCCTGCGCGACTCTGCGCTGTGGAGTGCCGCCTTAGATGGAAAGAGTGCCGAGGAGCGTGCAACGCTTTCTGCGGAATTTGACAATTTTGACAGCGAGATTGAGAACTACCAAAAGTACCGGAGCATTCTCCTATGGGCACTTGAACATTACCTCTCTTGGAGGCATGAAAAGGACCTCGAAGGTTCGAAAGACAAAGGTTGGGATTCATTGAGAGCCTTCGGAGAAAAGCTGGAGACCGGAGACGTAGTTATCACCTTTAATTATGACGCCACTCTGGAACGGGTCCTGCTTGGCCAGGGAAGGTGGTCGCCTAAAGACGGCTACGGCTTTGAATTGGCGCTCCAGGAGTCTCGGTACGACGAACGGCCGGCTCAGTTCGACAAGTCCTCGGTACTCATCCTGCACCTGCATGGAGCAACAGGTTGGTACCGGAGGCCAGCATTTGCGCCGGGCTACACGCCAACAGGAAGTGGCGCGTTTCCCTGTGAGGTCTTTGGCTCAGCGCCGCTTAACACTAGCATTTGTTTGGACCCGCTGTTCCTGCGGGGTCTCGGCATCCATAACGTAGACGCATGCCTTCCCGACCTAACGGAAGTGGAGGACAATCGTCACGTTGTGCTGCACCCGAGCTTCTTAAAGGACTACGAGACGGACGAGTCCGGCAGTCACGTGTTTCCAGATCTCTGGAGGAAGGCGGCGCAAGCACTACGAGAGGCAGAGTGCACGTACATCATCGGTTATAGTTTGCCGAAGGCCGATGCCGCAGCTCTCACCTTATTCCTTACGAACTGTAATCGAGGCACAGCCTGCGTAATCAATCCGAACGGAGGAGTGAAAATGAGACTCGGGTCATTGTTTCAGTCGGGAGGCCGATTCGATGGTGCAGTAAAGTTTGAGGAGTGGGTCTCTTTGGGCTGCCCTGACCGAGTGCCTTGGAAGCCAAAAGTTAGAGTTGTGCAGTCAGTTGCCATCTAGTCCCCCTTGTACATGTCTAATTCTTAATTTGTTTATACCGTTGGGCGTGCAGTGGGGGAAATGAGTCGTTGGGGGCCCCACAAATTCGCGCTTTTTGCGAATGTGTGGGTGTGTGTGCCGTGCCTCATTCCTCTTTCGCGACGCCGTCGTCTTCCCATTGGTGGCCGCACGCATCGCAGGTCCATTTGTATTTTTGGGAAGACTCATCCGTCGCAATGGCCGACGCAGAGTCGAGACCCTCAAAGACGACTTCCGTGGAATGGCATTGGGGACAGCGGACCACAAGCTCGTCGAGATCTTCCTTCTCTTTTGGAGTCGGATCGTCCTCAGGCTCGTAGTGCCGCATGGCCGGCCCAGCCCAAGGCAAACCGACTTGCATGATTTGCACGCCGACCCCATTCGCGAAATTCGAGGCCACCCTATCCACGCCCGTAGCTTTCTCTGCTCCCATGAAAAATGGAATTCCTGCCTCATCAAGAATCGTCTGTACCTTGAGCGCGTCGCGCACGCTCCAGACAGTGCAGATCTCAACCAGTTTGCGGTCTTCGTCGTACGGGTCTCCGTCTGAAGAATTAGTGTGTGAAGAATCGGGGCCGGAAGGACCGTAGCCCGCCGAATCGCGAAGTTTCGGAGATTCGTGTTCAAAGAAAGCTGGCGGCGGCTTAAACGGCGACGCTCTCAACTCTGAAGGAGCCGATGGCCCCTCGTCTTCTCCCTCAGCCTTCAGCCCGCGTGACCGAACCTCATTGGCAAGCGCTTCTTGGGCAAAAGGCGTCAATTCCGAGCTTTGCGGGATGAGGACGCGGAGTTCGCCATCACTCATCTGCCGATAGCGCTCGGAGATGCGCAGAAATTCCCCCGCCGCCGGATCGAGAGTGTCCATAGTCGTCAAAATGATATACCGGTATAACGGAGGGGGTAATAGTAAACACGGATTAACACCTTGCGAGTAAATAGACAAGAATTCAAGCGTGCTGTATGGCACCGATGAAGGCCACTCCCGTGACCACAAAAGCCCAGACCAGGTAGCGCGCTTCCGGAGAGGGATAAATCGCGAAGTGGGCCGCTACCGCGATCCAGACAGGGATTAACCACACGCGACATGGCGAAGACCACTTCCATGCCACAATGCCAAGCAAAGCCCAAATCGCTACTTGGGGAACGATCGCCTCGGCGCTTCGGGCAACCACCACAAGGTATTGCGCCAAGCCAAAACGAGGATCAATGTCAGCGGGCGATCCGCCTCCGATGAAACTGTATTGAAAAAGGGCACGCCAACCGTAGTTTCCGGAAAAATGGTTGATCAGCTCGACGCTGCCGATTGCAAGCGCGGAGATCACTCCCGCATCGACAAGCGTCATTTTCTTCTGCCACAGAAGGTATCCGAGTACCGTCGCGACCAATATAACGTTATCGGTGCGAATCCAGAGGGAGACCAGCAAAAGCAGAACTCCCATCGGGAGCCGATTCCGATCGATGGCCCACAGGCCTGCCAGAACAACAAGAGCCGATAAGCCATCGGGCGTGCCCATTCTTCCCAGGACCACGATTGCGGACGTTGCCAATAGCAACGCGGAATACCCGGGCTTTCCTGTCCATCCCAGCACTACAATGCCAATGCCAAACAGAGACACGGCGGAAATCAGATTGATGCGGGTCTGAATCGGCAAGCGCGTGAAAGCGGTTGCCTCAATCGCCATCACGTAGAGTGGTTTGATGGCATACAGCGGCTCAAGTTGTCCCAGGTGGGTTGGGCTGTCCAGAACGCTGCTTTCCTCCGCGCGCTTATAGGAATGCATAAGGATTGGATACACCGCTTCGGTGGTTTCGTGCTTTCCCCGAACCAGCGCTTCGTAGATGTACCTGTCAAAATCGCCGGCCACGGGGTGGCGAAAGCAGGCAATGCAGAGCGGAACTAGAAAAGCGAGGTAGAAAAACTGTGCCAGTACGTATCGCCAATTCACGCTAGGAAGTATATGACAACTCGCGCTTCGGGGGCCGGCACTGCTCCCGGCCAAGCCGAAGATATGCCTCGACTCGGCTCGTTCGCCGCCGCCTTTCAACTAGACGGGCCTGGATTTTACGAATGAGAACCGCTCCTTAAGGCGTAAGAATGGCGATTCGAAGAAGGCATAGGAAACGGAAGCCATGGCCACTGTCAGGGCGAGGCCCAGGCACCAGTAGACAACAAATTGCGGGAAGTTGTGGACATACCCGCCCATGATCTTTACCGAGAGATAGAGGCATAGTAAGTGGAAGACATACAAACCGTAGGAAATTTTCCCGAGATACCTAAGCCACTGCGGAGCGATTCCCAGGTCAAGGACCGACATGAAGATGAGCCACGCTCCGACTGCCATTCCAGGATAACCGATCGACATGAATACCTTAGTCATGCCAAAGTAATGCCCAGCCGCAACCCATACTATCGCCCCCGAAATCAGGCAACCCAGTCTCCACCATCCACTTAACTTAAGTTGCCGCTTGCGCAGCAGAACAGCCGTCAAGACGCCGAGTGCGAGAGGGTCAAGTCTGGCGATCGTGTTGGTAAAGATCGCCTCATCACCATGACGCGCATACTTGAGTAAGACGAACCTTCCGCATTGGGCCGCCACCAGGAGTATCCCACTCGCGATCGACAGCGTCCGTACTCGCTTGGCTTTCGAGACCACCGTCGGCCACAGCAGGTAGAACTGCTCCTCGAAGCTGACGCTCCACAGTGGATTCATGACCGATCCCGGAAATGCGACGAGCGATGTCATCCAGTTGCCCGAGAGCAGCAAGAATGCAGCGATGTATTTTAGGGGGAAGTGCTGCTGCGCATCGACCAGTGGCAGCAGCCCCCCAATCAGGATGGCCAGAAAATACAAGGGCCAAATTCGCAGAATGCGTCGAACGTAAAACAACTTCAGGTGTATTTGCCCGAACTCCTCTTTTTCTCGCAGCAAAAGTTCCGTGATCAGATAAGCACTGAGAAGAAAAAATAGGTCCACGCCAAAACTTCCCGCTCTGGATATGCCGGCGATCAGCTCCGCGCATGGTATGTGGCGCGATGAATAATAGCCGGCATCGGGCGGACAGGTGTGGAACACGAACACGGCGAAAAAGGCAAAGAACCGAAGACAATCCAACTCGGGGCGATAAAACCGCGGGGCCTTGGATACAGGAGTCCGATTGCAAGGCGAGGCAGCGGCAGCAGATGACATTGTTATCTGGACATTCTATCGCAATCCGAATTTTGCCCAATCACTTGCAGGAATGCGTGGTTGAAAATATCAGCGGCCGGTCTCGACGACCGACAGAATATCCAGCGGCTCGGGGCGCTTGGTGTAGTTCTCTTGCGCGGAGGCGAAGATCAGTTGCCAGTGGCCAGTTGCAAGCGAACAAGCCGAGCCGATTGGGGTTTTACCGGCCACTGACCACTGCCGCTACATCCCCGGAAATTTCATCCCCGCCATTCTCCGCGCAAAACTCGGCTTGCCCATCTGCTTGAACATTTTTTTCATCTGCGCGTACTGGCGGAGCAGGTTGTTGACTTCCTGCACGCTGGTGCCGGAGCCGCGTGCAATGCGCTTGCGGCGGCTGCCGTTGATGGCTTCGTGATGGTTGCGCTCGTACCCTGTCATCGAATTGATGATGGCTTCGACGCGGTTGATCTGTTTTTCGTCAACCTTGTCGGCGGCTTTCTGCATCCCAGAAAACGCGCCGATGCTGGGCAACATGCCCATGAGACTTTGCAGCGATCCCATCTTGCGGACTTGCCGCAACTGGTCGCGGAAATCCTCGAGCGAAAAGCCGTCGCCCGCAAGCATTTTGGAGGCCATCTCGTTGGCCTTCTTCTTGTCGATCTGCGACTCCGCCTTTTCAATCAATGACAGAATGTCGCCCATGCCGAGAATGCGCGAGACGATGCGGTCGGGATGAAACGGTTCCAGCGCGTCGTATTTTTCGCCGACGCCGATGAACTTGATAGGCTGCCCGGTAACTTGGCGTATGGAGAGCGCCGCACCGCCGCGGGCGTCGCCGTCCATCTTAGTAAGTACGACGCCGGTGAGTGTCAGCTTCTTATGAAACTCATCGGCCGAGCGGACGGCGTCCTGTCCGGTCATCGAATCCGCAACGAACAGAATTTCTTGCGGATTGAGCAGCCGCTTGAGCGACTGCATCTCTTCCATGAGCTGATCGTCGATGTGCAGACGTCCGGCGGTATCGACGATGAGCACGTCGCATCCGGAATTGATCGCTTCGCGCCGCGCTTCTTTAGCCAGCCGCTCGACAGTCGCCGTGTTCGCCTCGCCGACTTCGCCTTCGTAAAGATTGGCCTTGATCGCCGCCGCCACAACTTTGAGTTGCTCGCGCGCGGCGGGGCGGTAAACGTCAACCGAGACCAGCAGCGGCCGGTGTCCGCCCTGCTTCAGCCAGTTGGCGAGCTTGCCCGAGGTCGTCGTTTTGCCGGAGCCTTGCAGCCCGGCCATGAGCACAACGGTCGGCGGCTGCGAGGCGAACTTTAATTTAGCCGTGTCTTTGCCCAGCGTCGCGATCAGTTCGTCGCGGACGATCTTGATGACCTGCTCGCCCGGCGAAAGCGCGGTCAGCACTTCCTGCCCGACGGCCTTCGCCTGAATGCGGTCGATGAGCTCTTTGACGACTTTGAAGTTGACGTCGGCCTCAAGCAGCGCCAGACGAATTTCCTTCAGCGCCTCGGAGATGTTCTCTTCCGTGAGGACGGCTTGTCCGCGAAGAGACTTGAAGGCGCGCTGGAGTTTTTCCTGAAGATTCTCGAACATAAGCGTAAGAGCCTATTTTAGCAGTCGGAGCGGAGCCGGAGTCGTTGGTCGATAGTCGTTGGTCGTTCGCTGTTCGTCGTTCGCAAAATCCTCGGCGTCATCTGAGCGAAGCGAGGGACCTACGTAGTTTGCGCGCGTCGCCGAGATGAGGCAATCGCGCTTTAGCAGGGCATTGATCCCCTCACTCCACCTTCGGCCGCGCGATTTCGAAGCGCTGGGTGGTTCGCGTGTACTGGATGCCGCCCATGCGCCCGATCAGATCGAGCGAGTTCCGGTCCAGGCGGCCTTCTTTGATGTGCCGCTCGGCGATGTGGACCGAGACGATTTCTCCAATCACCAGGCTGCCGCCGTCGGGGCCGGGATTGAAATCGAGAATCCGATGCAGCTTGCATTCGAAGCTCACGGGAGACTCCGCCACACGCTGCGGCCGCACGACTTTCGAAGGCGCGGAGGCGAGTTTCGCCACTTCGAATTCATTGATGCCCGCGTCATACTCGCCGCTGGTCAGGTTCATGGCCTCGGCCAGTTCGTAAGTGACCACGCTGATGACGAATTCTCCGGTCTCGCGAATATTGCGCAGCGTGTCTTTCGGTGTTCCCGCGGCTTGTAAGGTGGGCGTTCCCGCAGAATCTGCCGCTGCCGATTTTTTCGACAAACGCATCGCCGGTGCAAACGCCAGCAGCGGAGGATTGGAGCACACGGCGTTGAAAAACGAAAAGGGCGCGAGGTTCGGCTGTCCGGAAGCGCTGAGGCTCGAGACCCACGCGATCGGCCGCGGCGCCACGGCACTGACCAGTATGTGATAGAACTCACGGTGCGCAAGCTGAGAAGGAATGACGTCCATAGCGTCTAGTATATCGAAGCGCTTTGTCAGTCCTTCCCGGCGAACACCTCTTTTGCGGCGGCCACCGTGTTGCAGTGAATCGTGATTGTGTCTTCGAGCTTCAGGGCGTAGCCGCCGGCGAGTGTGACCATCACGGGGATGCCCTCGGCCT
>Ga0326728_10002862_pt1 | contig 56007 bp, 41 predicted proteins | sample MB3enrmetagenome_FD_207602 | JGI IMG/M metagenome (GOLD analysis project Ga0326728, IMG submission 207602) | Lab enriched peat soil microbial communities from McLean, Ithaca, NY, United States - MB31MN | ecosystem: Environmental > Terrestrial > Soil > Wetlands > Peat | place: USA: New York... | reverse complement strand
AAAACCAAAAACAGGTTTCCCCACTTCCCACTGCCACGGTTTCTCTGGTTGGCCCAAATTCAGAAAGGAGGCCTGGCGGCGGAGCTTCGCTCCTCCTCCAGGCTCATTGTTCGATTAGAAAATGCTGTTCCGTTCATGGCTTATTTCCAGTAGAGAATGGGGGAAGCTGACCGGCGACCTGGTACCAGACATGGTATCCGAGAGCTCGCGAAGCCAACGGGCGGCGCCTGTTCTGCAAATCAAACCTTCCGGGTGCTTATTCGGTGGAGGTGTAGTCTGACTCATTCCGGTGCTGCGCAGTGATAGACTCTTCGAGTTACGCAGAAACAAGTTGATCCGCACGGAAACGTGAAATGACAAAGGCAAGTACGGCACTCCTGTTTCTCCTGCCAGCCACTGTGTGGCCGCAGGTGAACGTTGAAACAGTTCTGGAGCAAGTCCGCTCCGGCGTGAAACCAGAGGAAGCCATGGCATACATGCGCCATGTCTACTCCACCGATCGCTGGTTCAACTTTCCCAAGTTCCAGCAGACCGCCGAATATCTGAAGCAGACCATGACGGAAGCCGGTTTGCAGAAAGTCGAGATTCTTGGGGCGCCTGCCGATGGTGTCACGCAGTTTGGTTTTTGGACCGAGCCGCTCGCGTGGGATGTGAAGCAGGCGCGGCTCGAGCTCATGGCCGGGGACGTGCCCGCTGAGTTCCGCGTGCTGGCGGATTACGAAAAAGTTCCCACGTCGCTGGGAATGTGGAGCGGGCCGGCGCCACCGGGAGGCGTAACGGCGGAAATCGTCGAGTGGGATGAAAACGGCGATATGCGCGGCAAACTGGTCCTCACCAAGCAGAACCCGGCGAACGTCAAGTGGGAGCTGGTGAAGAAAGGTGTGCTTGGCGCGATCAACACATTCACCGAGGACCCGGACTTGAAGGACGGGCGCCAATGGATCAACGCCTGGGGCGATAGCGGCTGGGCATTCACGAAAGGCAGCACGCCGCTACTCTGTTTCTCGATCACGCCGCGGCAAGCCGAATTCGTCCGCCAGCGGCTTGCGGCCGGGCGCAACGTGCGCGCTCATGCGTTGGTGGAAACCAGCTACTACCCGGGCGTGTATCCGTACGTGACTGGCGTGATTCCGGGTGCCGAGCCTGATGAAGAAGTGCTGACGCTTGGTCACAGTTCCGAGCAGGGTGCGCAGGATAACGCGACCGGTGTGGCGGCGCAGCTCGAGTCGCTCGCAACACTCAACCGTTTGATCGCGGCGGGCAAGCTCGGGCGGCCGAAACGCAGCATCCGCATTCTCCTCATGGGCGAGATGTATGGTTCGATGGCGTACGTCGCGACACATACCGAACGCATGCAGCGAACGGTGGCGGCGATGGCGGTGGATACGCCGGCCGCTCCGTATGATTTGGCCGGGACTGAGTACACGTTTTACATGAACCCGCACGTTGCCAAATCGTATGTGGACGCGTTTGTACTCCACGTCGCAGAACTGTATTTTCCGAAAGTTGAGCGGCCATGGCACTGGCATGAGTACATGGTTGGGACCGATACATATCTGGCGGAGCCGACGGTCGGGGTACCCACGGTATGGCCTTACAGCGGAACCGGAATCGTTACCCACCACAACAGCGAAGACACGCCCGATAAGGTGGATGTGCGTTCGCTGCGCGACCTGGCGGTTGTGAATGCCACGTATCTCTACACGCTCGCCAGTGCGGGCGAACCCGATATTTTGTGGCTCGCGGAACTGGCCGCCAACCGCGGGCAGAAGCAGATCCTCAGCGCGGCGGCGCCGTTTATCGATCAGGCACTGCGCGCACCGAATGGAGAAGAGCTTTCGCGGGTGCTGGCACAAGGGATCGAGAAGATCAAGTATTCGGTCGATCGCGAGGAGCAGTCCGTGCTTTCGGTGCTGCGCTTGGTGGCGGGGAGCGGCGAAAGCAGCGCACACCAGATTCTGCGTATGCTTGTTCGAGACCTCGAAAACTATGGAGGCGTTCAGATCGGGCGATTGTATGCAGCCGTGGACCAGAGGGCGGGGCAGATTGGTGTTGCGCAGCCAGTCGTGGCGCGCGTGGATGCCGATCCTCAACTCGAACGAGCTGCCCACATTGTGGTCAAACGCAAACGTTTCGGAACAATTCCGCTCGATGAGATCCATCCCGATGAGCGCGAAGGTTATCCTTCCGGCGCTTGGGATACGACCGTAATTGCCGCGCTCTACTGGTGTGACGGCCAGCGTGATTTGGCGGACGTGATCCGTCTCACGCGCCTCGAACTGGGTTTAGGGAACAAGTTCGACTTTGTTGGTTATTTCAAGTTTCTGGAGCGGCGGGGGTACGTGGAGTTGAAAATAGAAATCAAATAGCCGTCGCTTGCCTGTACGTCTGGCTGCGCCTCATCAACAAGGCAAAGATTGCCGGTTTCGGCTGGCTGGCCATCGTCGCCCTCTATCTTGCCGCCATCATGCGCCTCCGGAACGGAGTCGCCGTAGCGCTACTCGATGCTGCTCCAATCGAGCGGCTCGTTCCGCAATGGGAGTTGATGGGCCGAGGCGTAACGGTTGCGAGCTGATTGGGTATGGTCGTACCAGTCCCCCAGCGGCAGCAGCAGTTCGTCGTACACGAGATAGCTCATGTCCACGGTGCGGTCCGGCAGGTGATCCTTCACATCATCCAGTTCGTGGAGGAAACGTCGTCCATTGGCCTCGGCCACCCGCGGATACCAGGTCTTGTACCAGGTCGCGGTCGCTTCGCGCAGCACCCGATTTCTTTCGCCGCGAATATGGCCCGCAATCTCAAGGGCCTGGTCCACGGCCGCTACGGCATCTTTGTGCTTCCCCTCTCTGGCCGCAATTTGCGCCGCAGACAGCGCGGCATCGATCCGGGACAGGTCTTGCAACATCGTGAGGTTCTGCCGAAACAAATGGGCGATTGCCACGAACACTTCCAGACCGTAGCGGTTGTATTCCGCCAAGCGGAGATTCTCCTGTAACAGCCCTAGCAGTTCATCATTCTCCGGCAGCGCGGCATCCACCACCTCCAACCGCTTGGCATTTTCTCGCGACCAGGCCCCGTCGTAGCTGAGGTCCGTGCCGGAGGGAGCTTTCGGCAGCGGCACGGTCCGGTCGTGCGCCGGGTGCGGAGGCTGGAAGATCCTCTCCGAGTTCCCCCAGATCGGCTTGCGCGCTCGCGAATCCACCCGCTCCCAGGTATCGTTCCAAACCTGCGCCTGCAAGCTCATCAACTGATAGACACGGTCCATATTGCTGACCGAGGGCCCGTAAAACAGGGGGTAGAACGTGCTCATCGCTTCATGTGGATCCGGTCCGTCAGGATTCCATCCGGCGGCCGCAATTGTGGCATAGCCAAGCCAGAAGGTCTCCGGGTGCAGGCCCATATCGCCCCAGCCCGCAACCAGCATCCCTCTCAATTCGGCATTGCGCCGCGCCGTGTTCGTGGCGATGTCTGTGACCGCTCCGGCCACACGTTCACCATCCCCACGGCCTCCATGGATCTTGCGCGAAGGCGGCAGCAGAAAATAATCCGGAAAGTACGGCTCCTCGCCTTCCGTAGAGGTGTAGATCATCTGCCGGATGCCGTGGGCTTTGAACACCGGGTCGAACTCCGGCCCATAGGTTTCCCCGTTCACCACGAATGACGGCAGTCCCGCAATGTCCGCCGGCGTCATTGGGTATTCTCCCCAGAAGATCACGGTGCGGCCGTGATCGTGCAGATCCGTTGCTACCTTCGTGATGAACTCGTCCAGCACGCGGCCTACGCTCCCGAGCTCCTTCGCGCGCATGGACTCATGGCACTGTTCGTTGTCAGCCATGCCTACGTAGTAGGGTTCGTCTGTCGAGAAGATGATTGGCTTCACGCCCTGGTTGGCGGCGAGCAGATCGCTGAACATGCCCAGCATCAACTGATACGAATCCGGATTGGTCGTACACAGCTCGTAGTTGCTGTCCGGAAACGCGCGCAATTTCGCATACTTCGGGTGCTTCAAGATGAAAGCGATGTGCGCCGGCCCGTCGAGATACGGAATCACCTGCACGTGGTAGCCGAGGCCATAGTTGGTCAGCTCCTGCAGTTCCGCTGGCGTTAGAGCGTACGGTTCCACTACCGCTGGCGCACTTTGATACTGGAAATGGCCCTCCAGTTTGAGGGCGAAGCCATTCACTTTGTAAAACGCCGCCTGCCTCACTGCCCGTTTCAACTCCGACAGGTGATCCAGGTGGTGCGCGTCGTCCCAGTAAATCTCGCGCAGTTGCAAATCGGGCCAGTCCACGATCTCACCCGCCGGAAGCCAGAGCGCACCGCCGGCGATCTTCACTAATTGCACCAGGGTTTCGACGCCATAGAACAGGCCGGCATCCGCGTTGGCCGTGATCCGAATCCGTGTGGGTGAAAGCTCCAGCCGGTATGCCTGCGCTGCGATCGCCTCCGTATCCCGATCCTGCGCTAGTCCCGGCGGAACGGAGCCGGGCGCTATTTCGAGGCGAACCGCCGCGGCGCTGTCCCCTTGTTTGAAAACCACGCCGAATCGTAACGCGAGGTCTTCCGCTAATGTGCGACCGGCGACGGAATCATTCGCCACGCCGGGCCCGATTTCTAACCGCCAGCCGCTGCCGAACCGGAAATCGCCTGGCGCGAGCCTCACCTGCCGCGGTTCCGGGATAACGGTGAATCCCCTCAAGAACAAGGGGGACGTGGCTTGCCCACAAATGACGCCAGCTGTGAGCAACCCGAATCCTGCCGCGGCAAATACGAAACGCAGATCAAATCGTCGCATGGGTGGAAGTCGATGTTATCAAACAGATCGTAGGCATGCGCCTGCCATGCGCACGTGGGTGGTTTTGAAAGCGGAGGCGCACTTCGGCAAGGCGATGCCCCTAGGACTGCTTGCCTTGCAGCATTTCCAGTATGTTCCCGCCCATGACCTTGGCGTACTCGCTGGGCGGTAGCTTCATCAGCCGGATGGTCTCCACGCCCACGCGCGGATCGAGCTCCGGTGCGAACGTGGCGAACAAGATTCGCTCGGCCGGAAGTTCCCTAACTGCCATCTCCAGATATTTCAGGCTGCCAATTCCTGAGGTATCCACATAAACGTTCGGATATCTCCTCACCAGGTCTAACGCTTCCATGTGGCTCCACCAAGTCTCGGAGCGATACGCGCCCAGATGCGGAAGCACGAAGCGGACCTGCGGATAAGTCGCAGCAATCATGTGGTAGAAGTGGCCAGGTCCCTGCCCCGGCTTTCGCTTCGGGTAGTAGATGACGGGAATATCAAGATCAGCGGCCGTGTCCAAGAGTTCCCGCGTGGGATGCCCGTCCGAACGCACCGCTTGAAGCCCCATGGACTTTACCTCTTCGGTCAGTATCTGGCGGATACGGCCGGCATCGCGCTCAGGGCTGTGGACGGCAAACCCGATCAGCTTGTCCCGATGCTGCTCGCAAACATGTGCGATGTAGCGGTTGGCTGCCTGGTAGTCCGTGGTGCGAGGCGAGAGAATACAGACCCTGTCGATGCCGGCTTGGATCGATTGCTCCAGAAGCTGGCTGGGATCGTAGTCTACTTCGCGTTCGGGGTCTGCCCAGGCGACTCCCTTGCCGGCCAGCGCGTGGCAGTCGACGATACTCATGTTTTCCTCCCGCGATATTTGCTGAGCAGCCGCTGCAAATTGCCCCCAAGGATCAGTTCCTCCTGCTGCTTGGGAAGCTTGAGCATCCGGATCTTGAAAATCTCGAGACGGCAATCTACCTCCGGTTCGTCGCTGCCGAAGATCACTTTTTCGGCGCCGAGTTCGTGGATAGCCTGCTCGATGTAACGAGTCATCACCACTGCCCCGGTGTCGAGGTAAACATTGGGGTAGCGCCGGGCCATCTCGATCCCGGCAAGGTGTTCCCGCCAGTCCGCAGAGAGGTCGCTCCCCAAGTGGGCCAGCATGAAATCGACCGTCGGATAATTGCACGCTATCTCATCGAACATCGCCACGCAGTGCGGATGGTAGATGATAGGGATCCCCAGCTCGGCCACTACATCCAGAATCTCTGGACCGGGCTGCTCGTGAAGCTTAAGGCCGCGTAGCCCCAGGTCGTGGCACTCATGCAGCAGCATGGCGCGGATACGGCCCTTTTCGTTGTTGGGGTCATGCTTGGCGTAGCCGATGAAATGACCGGGATAGCGGCGGCAAACGTCCGCAATTTCCTGGTTGGCCTTTTCGAACGTGTCATTCGAGATTGGAAAGATCACGCTCTGGTCGATGCCCGCCTCCTGGTTCCGCCGCAGGATCTCTTCGGGGTCGGCAAAGGTCGTCCAGGGATCCTCGAGCGCGGGAGCGTGGCCGACATGAGCGTGGCAATCGATGACTGGCACGCTGTTGGCTCCCTGCGCATGCCGGCCGGCCAGCGCGGTCGCCATCAACCCGCTCTGCCATAGAAACTCTCGCCGCGACGAACAAACTGAAGGGTTCATCCAAGCACCTCCCTCAAACCACTTCCTCTTTGCTGCTGCTCGATGGCTCGCTTACTGAATTTCATAGGCGCCAGCATCGGGAGCCTTACCCTCGAAATAACCCGGCTCGCAACCAGGGAGCGGCTTGCCGTGAAAATAAGTGGAGAGGTCGAGACCTGCATCGATGGCCGGGCTGTCGGGCAACGGCTTCGGGGGGAAGCCGGGCGCCAGCTTGACGTCGCTCACGTACCGGGAATGGCTGTCCTTGGTGGGATCGTTCGGATAGGGACGGCCTTCGCCCTGGACCACGTTGTAGTCCGTTGTGAAATTGACGGGGATCGCTTTGTCTCGGGACTCGAAGAACCCGTGCGGGGTGAGGAACAGGTTATTGAGATAGTGCCAGTGTGGAGCACCGATGTTGTGGTAATTCTCCCAGCCGCCATACGCCAGCCCCGCGTTGCCACCCCCCACGACGGTGTTGTGGTAGACATAACCCTCAGCCGGGGAGTCGTCCATGCTGTACCAGATGTCGAACGGGGAACCATCAACCAGCACGTTGCGGTAAATGAAGACAGGCCCAATGCGCGGCAGTTTGTACCGCAAGCCGCCATGGGTACGGCGCAGGACGTTGTGGTGGATTCTCACGTCGACAGCCGGTCCTCCCACTTCCATCCCGGAATCGCCGGTGCGCTCGATCAGGTTGTCCCAGAACTCGGCGCCGCGGTCGTGCTCCGGGTCGGCGACAGGAGCGTCCAGGGATTCGATTTCGCCTTCGCCCAGGTCGATGCCATCAAATACGTCGTGAATGTGGTTAGCGTGGAGGCGGTTGCCGAAACCGCTGAGGGTAATTGAGATGCCTACACGATCATAGAAGCCGGCGAGCTTGTGAATCTGCCAGACCTCGTACCAGTCCCTGGATACTCTGAAGCCGCCGCCGGGCGCGGGGACAGTCACCGGCGTCAAGTCTTCGTAAGAATCCCGGAATATGTCGTTTTCCTCGACGAGGCTCTCGCTGGCGCGGTTTCTCACCATCACTCCGTTCTTGTCCCACGGGCCGACTTTGCATTGGACGATGGAGCACCGCAGACAGCCCTCAGTGATCGCGGCGCCGTTATTACCATGTGCCAGGGTCAGGCCGCGAATGGAGGCGTCGTGGGTCTCGCGGATTGAGATGACCGGGTCGCGGGTCCAGACCACCGACCATCCGTGTTGGGACGGATCGGCGTCGTTTTCCAAGTGGACGAAAATGGCCTTTTCATCGGAGCGGTAGAGCCAGATTCCCCGAATGTAGCGGAACCCGGTCCTGGGAGCGCCGGCAGCGAGCAAGCGTCTCCAGTACCACGGCCCTTCCGCTACGGTCTCTTTGCGCTCGCTGTCCACCTGAGCGAGAACCTTTGCGTCGATAAAGAGGGACGCGGGAGGCCGTTCGACAGCGGCACGATAGACGCCCGCTCCATATGATGGCGCCGGCTCCCAGCTTGAGCGGAAAGGTTCCGAGGGATCGATCACAGCTCCATCGTCCGCGATCAGCGACACGGGTTTCGAAATCGTGACGGTTTCGCGGTAGCGCCCTTTTCGCAGCCGGATGATGCTACCGGGAGCGGCCGAATTCACCGCGGGGCCGATCACCGGCTCGCCCGTAGCACTGGGGCTAAGAATGATTTCCGTCGCTTGCGGGCTCCCTGCCAGGATCCCGGCCGCCGCTATTAGCAGAGCAACGTTTCCGTGAAGACATCGTGAGTATGCCATGCTCTGTCTTGTCCGGCTCGGATTCTAGCATAAACAGGTCTGTTTCACTCGCCGCCCCAACACATCCTGCGGCGGGCGGCGTAAGATTGTATGCGGAGGTTTTTCCTTGGCATACGACTGCACCAGACGCCATTTCTTTTTCGGGCCTTTGCTGGCCGGCGCAATTCCGACGGCAGGTTTCGGGAGCGTTCCTTCGCTGCGAGCCCTGGGTTACAAATCACCCAATGAGAAGTTGAATGTCGCATCCATCGGCGCGGGGGGTAAGGCATCGAGTGATATCGATGGTTGCTCGAGCGAGAACATCGTGGCGCTTTGCGATGTGGACGAGGTGCAGGCCGCGGAAAAGTTCAAGCAGTACGCAAAGGTTCCGAAGTACAAAGACTTCCGCAGAATGCTCGACGAGCAGGCCAACAATATCGATGCGGTCATCGTCACCATTCCGGATTTCATGCACGCCACGGCGGCCATGTGGTGCATGGAACGCGGCAAGCACGTCTACGTGCAGAAACCATTGACGCGCACGGTCTGGGAAGCCCGCCAGTTGCTGGAGGCGGCAAACAAGTACAAAGTTGCCACGCAGATGGGCAACCAGGGCTATTCCAACGAGGGAACGCGGCAGGCGGCCGAGATGATTTGGGCGGGAGAGATCGGCAATGTTACGGAAGTGCACGCCTGGACCGACCGTCCCATCTGGCCGCAGGGGCTAACCGAAATCCCACCCACAGAACCAGTTCCGGCCACGCTCGACTGGGACCTCTGGCTCGGCATCGCCGAAAAACGGCCGTACACCTCCGGCGGGCCAGACTACAAATCGCCGCTCGAGGGCCACTTCTATCAGCCGTCCAACTGGCGCGGCTTCTACGACTTCGGCTGTGGCGCGCTGGGAGACATGGCGTGCCACATTCTTGGTGCGCCGAATCTGGCGCTGCGCTTGGGTGCTCCGGCGAGCGTGGAGTGCATTGTCAAGGAAGGTCCAAGCAGCTTCATGTTTCCGAAGAAGTCGGTCATCCGCTACGATTTTCCCGCCCGCGGCTCCATGCCGCCGGTAAAACTGTTCTGGCATGACGGGTTGAAGGAAACGCCGAAGATCTCTGGTGTACCCGAGGGCGAGCTTCTCGGCGATCTTCCCGATCTACCCTCGCCCCAGGGCAGCGATTCCGGCCGGCCCTCGCCCTTTACCGGATTCATCGGCGACGTGTTTAACTTTGAAAAGTTTCAAGCCGTAAAGAAGGCGCCTAATGCTGAAGTGCCCGATCCCGATGGCAGCCTCTTCATAGGCGACAAAGGCATGATCACGACAGGCACGTACGGCGAGCAGACGCGGCTGATTCCTGTGGAAAAGATGAGGGACTACCAGTTCCCGCAGCCCACACTCACGCGCTCTCCGGACCACTACCGCGATTGGATCCGCGCTTGCAAGGGAGGCGACCCGGCGTGTTCGAACTTCAACGTCGCCGTTCCTTTCGTGGAGTGGATGCTATTAGGCGTGATTGCGTTGCGCGTCGAAGGCAAGCTCGAATGGGACGCAGCCAGGAAACGGTTTGCCAATAACGACGAAGCGAACAAATATCTCAAACCGACTTTCCGCAGAGGCTGGTCGCTGACTTAGCGTCTTCAGCCGTTTAACGGGCGCCCGCACGGCGCCTTTACACTCGTTCGCTTAAGCTGGGCCGCTCTCCCCAGTATGTTTCCGGCTTTCAATGGTTCGAATGGCCAGCCACAGTCCTAGCATGGTGATCATGATGGCTGTTAGCGAAACCCCCAGGCCGACCCTGCGGAATCTTCGTTCATCCAGTGCGCTCGCGCCGGCATGGAACGTTTCGGCAGTAATCGCCAGGCCTTCCTGGACCGGCTTCTGCACGGCCGCCGCTTGAAATGCGTGCACGGCGACGGCCGCCTTTACCAGAGCCTCTTTTGCCTCGCGCTGGCGCAACACTGCTTCGGAAACCTCCATTCCCGACTGCTGGGCCATCGCCAAAATGTGGTCGGATTTCTCGATAGCCTGGTCGAGACTGCCGATCTGCCGGGCCATTTCAGCCGCCGCCTTCCCGCCGGCTGAGTCGCTATCATGGCACTGGCTGCACACTGCATTCGGACCCGCCAGCATTCCGATTCCCGGCCGTTTGATTTCATGATTGCCATGGCACACGACGCATCCCGCTGCCCCCATGCTGGCGAACGCGGGTGCATGCGGGCTCCCCTTATATAGGTCTTCCATCATCACGTGGCATGTGCCGCAGACCGCGGCCACTGACGCTACTTCCGGCGGTTGCGCGCCATGGTTGCCGTGGCAGGATGCACAACTCGGCGCTGAGAGGTCGCCTCGCTGAGCCAGCGCTTCCCAATGCACGCTCTTGCGATAGCCTGCAAATTGATCCGTCGGCAGCTTGTATTTGGCCATGTGGGCGGCATCGGCGTGACAGCGCGCGCAAGTCTCCGGCAGCCGCAACGGATGAACCGGCGAGAGCGGATCCCTGGTTTCGCGGATGTCGTGCACACCATGGCAGTCGATGCAGGTGGCCACCGCCGTGTCGCCTGCCGCCAAACGCTTGCCATGCACGCTGGTCCGGTACTGCGCCAGTTGGTCCACGCGCTGACGGGGCTTGGACTTCTGCATGAATGCCGCATTGCTGTGGCAACCGCCGCACCTCTCGGGTATGGCCGTCCGCGGGATCTTGCCCACGAAGCCGTGCGCCCGGCTCATGGCCTGTTCCGGGTCAGTGGCTGTCCTGTCTCCGCCGTGGCAATCCGCGCAACTGAGTCCGAAGCGCGAGTGGATGTCGTTCGAGAAAGCCTTAGCGGGCGCCTGCAAATTGCCATCGAGCACAGTGTGGCATTCCACGCACGTGTCCGCGGCGGAGAGGGAGACCGTAAAGCACAGTGCCGCCAGAACGCGCCTCATCTCCAGTACCCCAATGCGGAAAAGGTAGTCAGATACGCCAGCAGCAGCACACCCGCCCCTGTCACCCATCGTGTCCGCTCCACGCCCTTTCGATCCACGGCCCAGAAAGGAAGAGCTACCCACCAAAGGGCCAGCAACCCGAACCCGAACAGGCCCACCAATTCGCCTTCAAACACCCACACGTGGCTTGGGATCAGCTTCAACGTGTAAAATGGCGCGAGGAAATACCACTCCGGACGGATGCCCGCCGGCGCCGGCGCAAAGGGGTCCGCCTTGACGCCCAACTCCCACGGAAACAGCGCCGCCAGTGAACCGAGCACGCCCAGCGCCGCATACCAGGCCATCAGCTCCCGCAAGAAGAAATTCGGGAAGAACGCCATCTGCGGCAGGGGCATGCCTTTGCGCTCGTACTCTTCTTCCGCCCATCTCGGCGAGCTCATGCCATGCTTTTGCACCAGTGCCAGATGGAAGAGCAGCAGCAGGGTTGTCAGGCCCGGCAAGACCGCGACATGAAAACCGAAGAAGCGCGTCAATGTCGCGCCTCCAACGTCGTTGCCTCCCCGGAGGAACCGGGCAAGCGGATGCCCCACCCCGGGCACCGCCGCCGCCATGTCGGTCCCTACCTTTGTGGCGAAGTAAGAGATCGTATTCCAAGGCAGCAGATAACCACTGAAACCAAAACCCAGTGCCAGTCCGAGAAGCGCGATCCCACTGAGCCATGTCAGCTCGCGGGGCCGGCGGAACGCGCGCAGGAACACCACGCTGAACATGTGGATGAATGCCGCAAGGATCATCAGGTTGGCCGACCAGCTATGGATCGAGCGTACCAGCCAGCCGAATTGCACCCGCGTCATGATGAACTGCACGCTCTCATACGCCTCTCCCGGCGACGGCCGATAGTAGAGGAGTAGCAGTGTGCCCGTAAGTACCTGAATGACGAACAGAAAAAGAGTGATGCCGCCGAAGTAATACCACATTGTTCCGGCATGCACTGGAACGGTCTTGTGGGCGAGAAACTTCCGCAGCGAGGCGAGACCCAGCCTCTCTTCAAACCAGGTCGAGGCCTTCGGTGTTTCCGTCACCCCTGCCATGTTGCTTCCTTCAGGCCCTGCGGGAGATTACTACCTCATCACCACGAATATGCACAGAGTATTCATCCAGCGGGCGCGGCGGTGGTCCGGATACCACCTGCCCATTTAAGTTATAAGTGCCGTTGTGACAGGCGCACCAAATCTGACTGCTGGATTCCCGATACTGCACGGTGCAATTCAAGTGTGTACAGACGGCGGAAAAGGCGCGCCATTCCCCCGCGGTCGTATGGATTAGAAGCACCGGAAGGCTGCCGAATTTTACGATCTTGCCTTGATTCGGCCTGAGATCCTGGACCTTGCCTGCCGAAACCTCATTGACTGACGCCTCGGGTACCTCCGGAGGAGACATGAATTTGAATGCCGGATAAAGAAAGGAAATGATGGATGCCGCGAACCCGCCGCCGAGTAACCAGCGCAAGAGGCTACGGCGGGGCTGTTCCATAGATTGATGGCTCGGACCGGAGCAATGCTGGTTCCAAACGGTTAGTGGAGCCGAAAACTGTTGAATTGCCTGTCGTCGCAATGTGTTCGTGTACTCACGCAGATCCTGGGGCTAAGTGCGAAGGAATAGGGGGACTAGTTGCCTGGCACCCAAGTAGCGCTGGATCGCGCAGCTTACTTGCGCAGATTCCCCCAGTTAGTTGCAAGAGGCTGTGCTTTCGATCGCCCATTCTCACCCAAGCTAAGGGATGGCACAAAACGTGCCGAGCAATGGTCACCTTTAACCGACTTTCAAGGCCGCTCAAGGAGGACGTTATGTCTGCCCGATCCCTTACGGCGAATCCCGAAACACCAAAGCCGGATATCAGCGAGTTAATACGGCAGGTTCAGAACCTGCAACAACGAGTTCTGATCTTAGAACAGCGTCTTGGGGACGGCGTAGCCCGTACCGCGACAGCCGAGGTTGTGGGACTGGCGCCGGCTCCCGATTCCGGAGCAGGCATTGGGCTGGGGTTGCCGCCGAACGCCTTGCCGGCCCTTGGTAGAGCCCTTCTTGTCATGGCGGGTGCCTATGTTCTTAGGGCTCTCACCGAGTTCGGGGCGCTGCCCCCCGCATTAGGCGTGGCGATCGGCCTCATATACGCGGCGGTGTGGCTCTTGGTCGCAGCGCGACTGCCCGTCGAACAGGAATTCGCGACTGTCGTGACGTGCTGCACTTCGATGCTCATCATGGGCCCACTGATCTGGGAAGCTTCAGAACGTCTCAAGGTCATGCCTTCCTGGGTCGGCGCGGCCGTACTTGTAGGCTTCGCTTGCATTGCCTTGACGCTCTCCTGGCGGAAGCGGCAGATTGTCATTTCCGGCATCGTATGTGTAGCATCGACGCTAATTGCGGCGGCGCTGCTGCTCGCAACCCGCGACCTCCTCCCGTTCACCCTGGCTTTGCTCGCCATCGCCGCGGCGTCGGAATTTGCGGCCTGGCGCGATCATCCGACCGGCTCGCGATGGCTCTCCGCAATTACCGCCGATGCCGCCGTTATTGTGTTTTCCTGGCTTATGTCTCGCGAAAATGGCCTTCCCCAGGGTTACGTCCCGGCATCCGCTCGAGCCGTCCTTGCGACGCAACTGCTGCTGATCCTGATTTACATCGCAACGGCCGTCACTCAGTCGGTGGTCAGGCACCGGACCCTCAGTTTCTCGGAAATGGCGCAAACAGCGTCCGCTCTTCTAATCGGAATTGGAGGTGTCGTGTGGGTGTTCAGAAGCAACGGCGCCGCCATGCTGGCGTTGGGGATATCCGGCCTGATCGGCGGCCTCGCCTGTTACATGATCGCATTCCTCCTTTTTGACAGGAGCGACAAATGGAACTTCCGCGCCTGGGTGACTTTCGGACTGTCCCTGGTAGTGGCCGGCACCTTTTTGCCGTTTTCCGGCCCAGGATTGTGGGCCCTGTGGTGCGGCTGTGCCATAGTGTGTTGCTGGGTGGCGATGAGTGGCCGCCGGCCCACCCTGGGCCTGCATGGCGCAATCTATCTGACGCTCGGCGCTGCGGTTTCGGGTGCCGCCGGTCAACCGCTATCGACGTTGTTTGGTGCTGGCAGCGCCTCAACTCAATGGCTTGTGTCGGTTGGTGTACTGGCCGCGGCCATGCTCTCGTGGGTGGCGATCGCCATGAGTTGGCCGGGCGAGGTTGCCCGCTGGCGCAAACAGATGTCATCGCTCGCGATTGCAGCGAATATCACCTGGATTTTGTCAGGAATCGCCAGCCATACGCTCATCTTGGCCTGGCTAGCCGCGGGGGGAGGGCGGGCCGGCCGCATTCCCGCCGACACTCTCGGAACGGTTGTCCTCACCACCTTCTCAGTCGCACTGGCCTGGGCCGGCACACATTGGCCAAAGCGGGAACTGGTGTGGCTGGTGTATGGATTCATGGGTCTTGGCGCCTGGAAGCTTGCGACGCGAGATTTCGTCAACGAGCGGAATCTTGCCTTGGTTATCTCGCTGCTTTTCTACGGGGGTGCCCTGATACTCCTTCCTAGAATGCTGCGCAAAGCGAGCCAACTCATGGCTCCTGAGCCGTTGAGCAGCCCGAGCGGGAGTTAGGGTGACAATCGAAAGCACACATAAGCAGGGAAGGCGGAGTCAATCTCGCGATCGTGCGAGCGGTGTTCGAGTTTGTGCCGGCAGGCCGCGGTGGCAAGTTTCGCGAAGACCTTAGGCGCCCTCTTAAGTCCGTGTCACCGGTTGAGCTGGATTCTTAATAGGCGAAGCTGTGGGTGCATTTTTCGTTAACACCGCAATTAGATCTTCCAGCTTGACGGGCTTGGCGATGAAATCATCCATGCCAGCCTCGACGCATAATGTACGGCAGCGGGCGCTTACGTCTGCCGTCATGGCGACAATCGCCACGCGGCCCTCTGGCCCTTCCAGGCGCCGAATCTCTTTGGCCGCTTCGAAGCCATTCATTTCGGGCATCTGGCAGTCCATCAAGATCACATCGTAGGAGAGCATCTTTACCATTTCCACCGTCTCACGGCCATCCCCCGCCACATCCGCACGCACTCCGAGCCGTTCCAGCATCCGGACAGCGACCCTCTGATTGACCACATTGTCTTCGGCAACCAGCACTCGGACGGAGCAATCTGCGAACTTGCCCGCCACACTTGTCCTGAGCGCACCCAGAGAAGTTTGGAACTGCGCCTCCGGCTGCGGTGCGGCTGCCGCTTGTAGTCTCTTGGACCAAGCCGTAGCCACTGTATCGAGCAGTTGAGAGTGGCGAACCGGCTTGACCAGGCACGCATCGATATTGGCGCCCTTCAAGCCCTTCAGGTCACTCCGGTGGCCGACTGAGGTGAGAATGATGACCACCGTGTCCTTGATCGTGGGGTTAGCCTTGATCATTGCGCAGAGCGTGGCGCCGTCGAGTTCCGGCATCTGGTAGTCGGCAATCACTATCTGGTAGGGATCTCCTTCCGCTTGTGCGGCAAGAATGGCATGCAACGCTTCTCCGCCGGAAGCGTAGCTTCCATTCCGCATTCCCCAACTGGAGATCTGCTCATGGACAACGCGGCGATTCACTTCGTTGTCGTCGACGATCAGAACTCGCAGGCCTGTCAGGTCAACGAGGGGAACAGCGGCGGAAGCGGGCTGCGAGTCAACCGGCAAGGGTAATACAAACGAAAAAGTGGAGCCTTCGCGCAGGCGGCTTTCCACGGTTATTGCGCCTCCCATGAGTTCGACGAGCTGCTTGGAAATCGCCAAGCCCAATCCCGTGCCGCCGTATTTTCTCGTGGTCGAGCTATCCACCTGCGTGAACTTCTCGAAGAGCGATCCGATTTTCTCGGCAGGAATGCCAATGCCCGTGTCCTTCACCGAAATCCGCATCCGGGCGCGTCCTTCTTCGTTGTTGCCCTGGAACTCGGTGGCAATGAGCACATGGCCGCTGGGAGTGAATTTCACAGCGTTGGCAGCGAGATTGGTTACGACCTGCCGGATTCGGCCGGCATCACCGATAAAGTGATGCGGAATGCCGGGCGGGTACTGGACGACTAAATCAATTCCCTTCTCCTCGGCGCGGGCAGCCAGCATCTCAGCCACTTCTTCGATCAATGGGCGAAGGTCAAATGCAGAAGATTCTACGGCCATCTTGCCGGCTTCAATCTTGGAGAAATCCAGAATGTCACTGATCACGGTAAGAAGAGCATCGCCAGACTGGCGCACCGTCTCCGCATATTCGCGTTGCTCCTCCGTCAAATCCGTATCCAGCAGCAAGCCTGTCATACCGATAACGCCATTGAGTGGCGTTCGGATCTCATGACTCATGTTGGCCAGGAATTCGCTCTTGGCGCAGCTCGCCGCCTCGGCCGCCTGCTTGGCTTCCACGAGCGCCGCTTGGGCCGCTCGCCGCTCTGAAATGTTGTGCCCGATGCCGACCAGCCCCACTACATTGCCGGCAGCGTCTCGAAACGGCACCTCGCTCGTCAAGTGCCACACCGTCTTGCCGGCCGCGTCTAGGGTAGACTCCTCGCGATCGATCACCGCCTGGCCCGATTGCATGAGTTCCTGCTCGTCTTTGGCATACTTCTCCGCAATCTCTTTCGGGTAGAAATCAAAGTCCGTCTTGCCCAGGAGCTCGTCGGCGGTTGCCGCACCCATGCGATGTGCCAGCGCCGTACTCGCGGCAAGAAATTCGTGCCGTGTGTTCTTCGCATAGACGTAATCGGGAATCGTTTCCATGATCGTCCGCAACAGACTGCGTTCCCGTTCGAGAGACGTAGCCTGGTGCTCGACGCGGCGTCTAAGCAACCCGGCCCAGATTGCCGTGCACAGGATCAATGCGGCCATCAGCCCAACGAGCGCCAGCAGCCGGCTGAGAGTCCACCAGGAAGGTTGTGACAAAATCGCGATGTCCGCGGGTGAAGAGAGCAAAACACGAAAGGCGCGCGCCACATGTGTCTGATCTGCTTCCGTGACGCACACCCCCATCAATTGAAGGTGGCTTCCTTCCCGGAGAAAGTCGAGCGCACCTTGGCTCGCTTCGAGGCTGGCCTCGAACGTAATAGGCCCGGATTGCAAGGTAAGAACCTGTTCCCCGCGTTCGCGTGACCGGCCGAGAAGATATCCGTCGATCTTCACGAGAGCGGCGTGATAATCGCCACCCACGGCCTGTTTGGCTGTCACGGCCAGTGGCGCTGGAGGTGTACTGCCATCCAGGCTCTGGAAGATCCCATGATCCAGAATGTGGGTGTACTCACCCATAGCTGGAAAACCGGCAACGGTCACCCTCTGTCCTACGTGGACTCGTGTTGTTTGCCGGGTCAGAATGTCGAGGTTGCCTGTCGCATCCTGGACAAATAGTTCTTTGCCGGGGCGCTGTAGCGTCACAACGCCCTGAATCCGGACGCGATGACCGGATGAGCCTGTCGGGTTGAAGCGCAGTATGCTGGAAATCGTTGTTGGCGGAATGGCGAAGGTGTCGGCGGGAGGATGCTCCAGGACTTCCACCTGGGCTCGCCCAGGAATGTAGAGCCGCGCTCCAACCCATTCATTGCTCCTGTTGAAGACCGCACCGGCTACGCCCCGCATGCGGACTCTCGAGTCTACAAACTTGGCGGCCTCAGCCTCAGACATCCAGGGAACCCACGCCAGCAGCTCGCCACCGCTGATCGCGACCTGCAGGGCCACGCTTGTGTCAACCGCCGGCGGAACGGGAACTTCGTCCCGGACGACTTCGTGCACAACACCCTCGACCTCGGCCCACTGGCTGTCTTCTTCGGTTGCGGCGAGTCTGTCGAAGTCCAGGCGCTTGGCCGGCGGCATCTGGGCCGTCCCCACAATTCGCACGCGGGCTTTGTTGATCTGAGGAGCAAAATCGGGGCACTCCGTAACGCCATCCAATTCGATCAACTGGCCCGCACGCACCTCGTGCGCAAGCCCGGACGCGCTGACAAAGATGCCTGCACCTGAATCCTGAACAAATAACGAAAAATCGTCGACGAATGTGACGACGCCACGAAGGCGTACTGGATAACCGCGATTCGCTTGTTCCGCGGATAGTTCTCTAACTTGTTCTGCCCGGGTCAGGGCGGGAAGGGTCCCGCTGGCGGGAGCGGCCTGGAACCCCTGCAACACGGAGGAGCTCGCCGCGAAGGCGAGAAGTGTCAGGATCCGGATCGGCGCAACGCGCCTTTCACGGCTTGTGGATGCCTTTGTTGATTTGAGTGAGTTCGTCATTACACCCGGCTTGGGCTGCAGCGTTCTTGGCCCCATATAGCAATGGTTGTTGGGTGCCGTTCTCCTTGGGACCGGGAACGGCCCATAAAGACTAGTCTGGCTGGTAGTATGTTCCTGTACAAGACAGTAAAGGTTAACTCGTCAAGGCTATCGAAGGTTCACAAATCAATTCAGACGGCGGGTAGAACGGCCAAGACTCGCGTTTGGAAGCCCTTAGTTAGCGCGCGCAATATGTTTCCTGATTAACGTCGGCCAGGCGCCGGCGCACCCGCATGGAGCCACTTCCCCAGCTTGCGACACTGTTCGGAGTTTACGGGCGTCATCCTACAACGGCGTGATCGGACGCGTATCCGAGCCCGTAAAGATCGTTGGTGTCGCAAACTGATCGGGAGGCAGGTTGAGCAGTGTGGGCTTGATTACCAGGAGCACCTCAGTCGTTTGGAGTTCCTTGTCTGTCTGGCGAAAGAGCTCTCCGAGGACGGGTATATTCGAGACGCCTGCTATGCCGCTGATGTTTCGGGCCTGGTTGGAAGTCAGGAGTCCTGCGACGACAGCGCTCTCGCCCTCGTGCAGCCGCACTTTGGTGGTCAGCTTGCGGTTCGAGATGATAGGGATGCCGTTGAGGCTTTGGCCGGTCACCACTTTAAACTCGGTGTCCAGGTCGAGCGTCACTTCGTCCATGCCGTGAATGCGCGGCGTGACTTTCAGGGTGATTCCGAGGTCTTCAAAAGAAAATGACGGCGGGGGCGTGTAGACGGTGCCGCCCTGCGAGTAACTCGCCGGCCCATAGTAGCCTGAGGTGAGCACGGGCAGCCGGTTACCCACGTGCACGGTGGCGGGCGTGTTGTCCACCGCGCGAACTTCGCTATGCACCAGGGTGCGCGTGTTGGCCGTCGTCAGTTGAGCCATTGCGGTCGCGCTGGCGATGGCGATCCCGAACAATGACTGGCCGCCGCCCAACGTCAGCAGCCCGCTCACGGCGGATGGAATGGAGGGAGCAGTGTTGTGCCAGAATGTGCCCAGGTACCCGATTGGCAAGGTGGGCGACAGGTCCACGCCGTAGATCAGCGAGGAGCTGAGGTCCACTTCCACCAATTCCATCTGGATATCGACTTGCGGCCGGTGATGCAATAACTCGTCGAAGACCGCCCGCGCCGGCTCGAGCAACGAATTGTGGCCGCGCAGTACGACCATGTTCTGCTGCGTGTCAAAGGCTACGTGGTCGAGCGTGAAAAGCTGCCGCACGGCCGTCGCGATCTCGGTGAGCTCCTGGGTAGTCGTGGCTTGCGGAATTGGAATCGTCACGAGCTCCGTTGGCTCCACCTCGCGCCGCTTCTGCTCGGTGTCCTTTACCACCAGCATCAACCGCCCCGAAATAGGGACGAGGAAGGAGCCGGTAGCTGCTTCGAGAGCATGCAGCGCGGCCCGATAATCCGCTGCGGTCAGGTGAAAATGGCGTGCTGGACCGGCCTGATAGTCGCCATCGAACACGGTGTCGAGGGCATAGGCACGGGCCACGTGTTCCCACAGGGACTTTGCGTCGGCGCGCAGGTCGAAGTCCTTGTTTCCCGGCGCGCCCCGAAGCTGGACCGGCGGCTGCGGCTGCCGCAGAGCAGCGCGGTCACTGGCATTCATAGTGTCAAATGGAGAAGCGAGTGCGCCGGTGCCGGCCGTTGGGGCCAGATTCGGTGGCTTAGGCGGAGATTCCAAGGCGGCCCGGGCCTCGACGGCGACGCTCTTCATCCAGTAAAACTGGCTCCCAGGCTCGAGGGCAGCAGCCTGAGAATACAGGAGATAGGCCTGCGTCATGTGGCCGGCGCGCTCTTCCTTTTGGGCCTGTGCGAAGATTTTGGCGGCGTTGTCGGCGGCGGCCAAGAGTCTGGCAGGCCAGAGAACGGCCACCATCGACACAACGAGCGCGAATTGCCGCACATAACGATGACGGGGAAGGGCCCACGCGCGTGGATAAACTTTCCTGACCACTCCGCCGATAGATGCAGAAGGAGTTATGGCGCTACTAGGCCAAGAGCAGTGGCTATTCTGCCCCCCCGTTCCTACGGACATCGAGGGCCTCGGCATCTCGCTTGGTCTGGTGACCGACATCGTCGTGCGGCGGTTGTCCCTGGAGGGCACCAGCAACCTCCAGAGCCTCTGCAAAATACTGAAACTCCCGATGGCGGTCGTCCATTCGGTATTCACCAGTTTGCGCCAGCAGCAGTTCATCGAAGTCAAAGGAATGGCGGGTAACGATTATCGCATCTCTTTGTCAGGCAACGGGCGCGCCCTGGCTTCCGAACGCTTTACGATCAGCCGGTACGCCGGTCCGGCCCCCGTCTCTCTCAAAGCATACACGGAAGCCGTGAAGATGCAGGCCACCGAAATCGAAATCACGCGCGACGTGCTGCGCGCCGTATTCTCCGACATGGTCGTTCCGGACTCTCTACTGGATCAGCTCGGTCCGGCATTAATCGAGCAGTCCTCCATATTCCTCTACGGACCGGCCGGCAAGGGCAAGAGCAGCTTGGCCGAGCGCATGCTACGCGTCTACCAAGACGCCGTCCTTGTGCCTTATGCGGTGGAGGTGGACGGCCAGATTATCTCCTTGTTTGACCCGGCCGGGCACCTGCGGGTGGACGACGAAAGCGAGGAGCGCGATCCGCGCTGGGTGGTGTGCCGGCGTCCGTGCATCATCGTCGGCGGAGAACTGACGTCCGCGCTTCTGGAATTGCGCTACGACGATTCCACCGGCATATACTCCGCGCCCCTGCAAATGAAAGCCAACAACGGCATCTTCGTGATCGACGACTTCGGCCGCCAAGTCATGTCGCCACGCGAGTTGCTGAACCGGTGGATCGTTCCACTGGACCGCCGCATCGATTTCCTTTCGCTCCGTTACGGCCTCAAGTTCAACGTTCCCTTTCAGGTGCTCGTAGTCTTCGCCACCAATCTGAACCCTCACGAACTGGCCGATGAAGCGTTTCTACGCCGCATTCACAACAAAATTCTGGTCGATTCCATTTCGCCGGAAACCTTCGACGAGATCTTCCGGCGGGTGATGCGCGCCCGTAAAGTCGAGGCCGCATCCGAAAGCTGGGCCGCTTTCCGGGAGCTTTGTCTGGCTGACGGGCGCAACGAGCTGCGCGCGTGCTATCCCAATGACATCTGCAATATTCTGAACTCCATCGCGCGTTACGAAAACCGGGAGCCCGTGGCCACCGCGGATAACTTGAAGCGGGCCGTGCAGTTGTATTTCGCCGCCGGATGAGGGGCTGCCGGCTGTTATACTGCATAAGAATACGCATGGCGAACACGGAAAAAACCGAAGGCGCGAACACCGCCGCAGAGAAACCGCTCAAGCAGAAGGAAAACGTCTATCAGGCTGAATACCTGGGCAGTGGGACGTTCAGGATTACTAAACCGAAACGTAGCGGCGCCAAACGGCGCCAGGCGGCTCTCAAAAACCGCCGGCGCGGTTCGCGCAAGTAACATAGGATCTAATACCGCCGGGCTCGCCGGCGAGCCCCCATCCTAGGCTATTGCTATATTGGTAGATACATGCGCAGGACGCGTTGGCTGTTACTCTCGGCCATTTTGGCGATCCTTGGGGGAATCGGCGCTCTCTACCAGGCTCAAAAACGGTCTCTCGAGACCCACGCACCCGCCAAACCCGCGGTCCTGCCAAGCCAGATTTCCGGTTTGCGTGATGACTTCCAATGGACCCGCTCCGACGCCGGCCAGGCCAAATCCGAGATCAGCGCACACAAAGTCAGTCAGCAAAAAGACAGCAGCCAGGTTCACCTCGAACAAGTGGCGCTGAAGATCTACAACAAGACCGGTGATAAATACGATCTGGTCAAGAGCGCGACTGCCGACTTCGATCAGAACGCATCCCGCATGTTTGCGGCGGGTGAAGTGGTCATAACCCTGTCCGTTCCTGTCGATGGTAAGCCTACGCGGCAACTCGTTCAGATTCAGTCGTCCGGCGTGACCTTCGACGTCAAGACCGGCCAGGAATTCGTCACCACCGACCGGCCCACGCATTTCACGTTTGAGAATGGCACGGGTGAGTGCGTGGGCGCGTCTTATGACCCCACCAAGCGCGAGCTGATCCTGCGCCAGAACGGCGAGATCGATTGGAAGGCGCCGACTCCCCACGCTCCCCCCTTGAAGATTGAGGCTGGCGAAGTGGTTTACAAAGAGGCCGAAGGCACGGTCTGGCTGAACGGCTGGGCGCGGCTAACCCGCCAGAATACGGTTGTCAATGCCGGGTCGAGCGTAGTGCACCTCCAGGACGACGTTATCCGGCAGGTCGATGCGCTCAAGGCGCAGGGAACGGATTCGTACCCCAAGCGCAAGCTCGAATACGCGGCCGACGAGCTGCACGTCATCTACAACGACCAGGGCGAGGTCGAACATATTTCTGGCAGGAATAACGCTCGCCTGGTTTCCTCCTCCGCGGGTTCCGAGACCACCATGACGAGTGACGTGGTGGACCTCGATATCGAAACCGTGAACAACGAAAGCGTGCTGAAAAGGGCGCTGGGCAACGGGCACGCGATGATCATCTCCAAGCCCGTGGCCACGCCGGATGGCAAGCCGCCCGAAACGCACGTCGTGCACAGCGATGTGATTGAGGTCAAAATGCGCACCGGCGGCCGCGAGGTGGAAACCATCCAAACCCACGCGCCCGGCCGGCTCGACTTCCTGCCCAACCAGCCCAGCCAGCATCAGCGCCGCCTGGATGCCGAGCGCATGACCATGACCTACGGTTCCTCGAACCAGCTCGAGTCCTTCCGCGCCGTCAACATTCAAACCCAAACCGAGCCAAGCGCCGAAGAGCGCGCCAGGAACAAGCAAGACGTCGCCAAAACCCACAGCAGGAATCTCTCGGCACGGTTCGATCCGAAAACCGGCCAGATGAAGCATATGGAGCAGTGGGACGATTTCTTGTATGAAGACGGCGATCGAAAAGCCACGGCTAACCGGGCCACGCTAGAACAGGACAGCAATCTGATGTCGCTCGAAACCGGCGCCCGTGTTTGGGACGCCACAGGCACGACCTCGGCCGACCGCATCCTTATCGACCAGAAAACCGGCGACTTCACGGCTGAAGGCCATGTCAGCTCCAGCCGCCTGCCCGACAAGAAGACGTCGCCATCCGGCATGCTGGCGGGCGATGAACCCGTGGAGGCCATGGCCGCGCGCATGACTTCCGCCAACCACAACCACCTTTTGCACTACGAGGGTCATGTGCTGATGTGGCAAGGCGCTGATCGCATCTCCGCCGATCGCACCGACGTCGATCGCGATAAGCGCATGGTTCGCGCCTCGGGCAACTTGATGACGCAGTTCCGCGAAAAATCCAAGCAGGACGCCGATGCACAGACCGCTGGAACAACCTCGGCACCGACGTTTGTCGTTGTGAAGGCCGCCGAATTGGTTTACACCGATCAGGATCGCCTCGCTCACTACACCGGGGGCGTCGTGCTGACGCGGCCATTGCTCGAGGTCGATGCGGATGACCTCGGCGCTGTTCTGGCGCCGCAGAATAACGATAAGACGGAAAAGAAGGACGACCAGAAAAAAGACGAGGAGGAGCAATCCCGGCTGGAGAAAGCGTACGCCGACGGGCACGTGAAGATCGTGCAGGCCGCGACGGATCGCACACGCACCGGCACGAGCGACCACGCCGAGTACTTCACCGATAACGAGCGCATCGTGCTGACCGGCGGGCAACCCCAGATGCTCGATAGCAGGAAAGGGTTTATTCGCGGGGCTGAATTGACCTACTACGTCAACGATGATAGGCTGCTGGTGTCTGGCAGCCCGCAGCAACGCGCCACGGGCCGCTTGCGTCGTAAACAGTAAGTCCCCAAAATGCGCAGACTGGAAACAAGCGAAATCTCAAAGTCGTACCGTGGCCGAAAAGTGGTCGACGATGTAACCATGTCGGTTCACCAGGGTGAAGTGGTGGGTCTGCTGGGGCCGAATGGCGCGGGCAAAACCACGTCTTTTTACATCACTGTCGGGCTCATTAACCCCGATTCCGGCCGAGTCCTTCTCGACGATCAAGACATCACGGGGCTCCCCATGTTCCAGCGCGCACGCCAGGGCATTAGTTATCTGCCGCAGGAAGCCTCGGTTTTTCGCAAGCTGACGGTGGAAGCCAACCTGATGGCGATTCTCGAAACGCTTCCCATCCGGCCGCGCGACCGCCGGGAGCGCATGGAGCGGCTGATCGACCAGTTGGGCCTCGAAAAAGTCCGCCGGAACAAAGGCTATGCACTGTCAGGCGGCGAGCGCCGGCGCGTTGAGATCGCCCGCTCGCTGGTCATCGAGCCGAGCTTCCTGCTGCTCGATGAGCCGTTCTCGGGTATCGATCCGATCCAGGTGCTCGAGCTGCAGCGCATCATATTTGACCTCAAACGGTCAGGCATCGGCATTTTGGTCACCGACCACAACGTGCGCGAAACCCTCATGGTGACGGATCGCGCCTACATCATCAACAACGGCCGCATCTTTCGTGCGGGCAGCCCCGAAGCGTTGGGGCGCGACCCTGAAGTCAAGCGCGTGTATCTTGGCGAGTCTTTCACGCTCGGCGAAAGCGGCGTGACGTTCCCCAACTAGAGCCAGCCGCCGTCCCACATGCGATAATCGCCCGTGATGGGTCGTTTTTCCCGGGGGTTGTTTGTCACGCTGTGGATTAGCCTAGATCTGCTTGCCACCCCGGAAGATCCCGCCGCTGCTAAACAGCACGCCGACAAAGCAGCCGACTACGTCCAGTCTGGCGACCTCCCGCACGCCGAAGCGGAATTGCACACCGCGATCCGTCTCGCGCCTGCCGATTCGTCCTACCTGACCAGCCTTGGCGCCGTTCTCGGCATGCAGGGAAAACTCCAGGAAGCCAACACCTACTTTGAGCGCGCCGTCAAGGCAAATCCCGCGGACGCGACTGCGCGCCGCAATCTGGCCGCCAATCAATGGCGGCTCGGTGAGCTCAAACCAGCACAAGCCAACCTGGAACGTTTGTTGCGTACGCAGCCGCAGGATAGTGCTTCTGTTCTTTTGCTTGGCATGGTGTCGGAGAATCTGCATGACTACGCGCGCGCCGCTAAGTTGCTGGGCTCGATTCCCGCTATTGTCGCCCAACGCCCGGAAACCGTGGCCGCACTCGCCAGCGCCTGCTATCACACAGGGCAGCGCGAGAAAGCACACCGGCTGCTTGAAGGCCTGCTCACGCAGCCGGCTGAGCCCCAGGGCATTTTCGCGGCCGCAGGCGTTGCCGCGCAATCGGGCGACTTCGGGATTGCGGAAAAGCTCTTCGAATCGATCCGCGCGAGTTATCCGGATCGAACCAAGTTGGCGTATAACCTGGCGCTGATTCAATACCGAACGGGGCACACTGTGGAAAGCCAGCAGGCGTTACTCGCGTTGGTAACGGCAGGCCGCGGAACCGGCGAGGTCTACGATTTGCTCGGCCGCTGTTACCAGGCGCAAGGGAAGACTTCGGAGGCTATACACACTCTCGAAACTGCGATCCACCAAGACCCTTCGCGGGAACCGAGTTACGCGACTCTCACTGCGATTCTCATTGACGCCAAGAGGTTGCCCGCCGCGCTTGCAGCCGCCACCGAAATGACGAAGGTCTTTCCCAAGTCAGCCCTGGCGTTTCTGACAGAAGGTCAGGTGCAATTGAAAATGAGCCAATACACCGACGCAGTCCAGGCCTACCGCCGCTCGATCGAGCTCGATTCCTCATCGCTCGACGCACAGACTGGCTTAGCGTCCGCGCAGTGGGGCGCCGGAATGCGCACCGAGGCGCAGTCCAGTTTCGAGCTCCTGATCAAACAGTATCCGCGCGACGCCGATCTTCCTGAAACTTATGCCACTCTGCTGCTGGATAGCGCGCCGGATGACGTCGCTGAGACTCACGCTGCCACGCTGCTCAAGGCGGCCCTGGATCTCGATCCGGGTCGTGTCGAGTCGCATTATCGGCTTGGAAACCTGGCGCTGAAGAACGGCTCTACCGGGGATGCGCTTCAGCATCTGGAAACTGCCGCGCGCCTTGCACCGGAAGAAAGCAAGATCCAGTTTGCCCTGGCGCGCCTGTACCGCCGCCTTGGCCGCGCTGATGACGCCACGAGCGCCATGAGCCGGTACGAAAAGCTGAAAGCGGCGGGCAAGTGATGCGCTGGGTTCTAGCGGTGCTCCTGATCTTGTGTGTGTGCGCTGGGTTCATCAAGTGGCCGGTTTCCGCCGCACCGGATATCTTCACGGATGTGACGGCCCAAGCCGGAATCCGCTGGCGGCACGTGAGCGGTGAAGAATCGAGCGAGAGGTATCTGGTCGAGACAATGGGTGGCGGTGTTGCGTTTCTCGACTTCGATCGGGATGGGCTGCCCGACCTGTTCTTCGTTACTGGTGGCGAGACACCCAAAAGTCCGCACAGCGCGCCGCCCAACAACGCGCTCTATCGCAACATGGGCAACGGCACCTTTGAGGACGTGACGGCCAAAGCAGGGCTCGAACGGCTGCCATTCTACGGCATGGGGGTCGCCGCCGCCGACTTCGATAATGACGGCTATCCCGACCTGTTCATCACCGGTTATCCGGCCTGCGCGCTGTTCCACAACAATCGCGACGGCACCTTCACCGACATCACCGAAAAGGCCGGCGTCAAGAACTCCGGGAAGTGGGCGGCGGGCGCCGCATGGATCGACTACGATCGCGACGGCCGTCTCGACCTGTTCATTTGCAATTACGCTAAGTTTTCCTACAGCGACACACACCGCTGCGAATTCAACGGCCTCCGCACGTACTGCGCGCAAACTGCGTACGAGGGGGAGCCGCCTACGCTTTATCACAACAACGGCGACGGCACGTTCACCGACGTCACGGCACAGGCCGGCCTCGCGAAACTGATGGGCCGCGCCCTGGACGCGGTGAGCATCGACGTCGACGACGACGGCTGGCCCGACATTTTCGTTGCTCGTGACGCTTCGCCCAATCTGCTGCTGATTAATCAACGCAATGGCTCGTTCGTCGACGCCGCACTTGACGCCGAAGTGGCTTTGACTGCCGACGGTATGGCGCGCGCCGGCATGGGTGTGGACGCGGGCGACATCACCGGCGAGGGCCGCCCCGATTTTTTCGTCACTAATTTCAACGACGAACAGCACGCCCTGTTCTTGAACAAGGGCGCGTTCCCGTTCCAGGAGTGGACACGCGAATCCGGCCTCGCAGCATTGACGCGCTCCTTCGTCGGCTGGGGCGCGCACTTCCTGGACTTCGATAACGACGGAAGCCTGGACCTCGTATTTGTCAATGGCCATCTCAACCCGGTGATCGAGAAGACCCGCCTGGACGTCCACTATGAAGAGCCGCCAATGCTGCTCGCCAATAACGGCAAGGGAGTGTTTCGTGACATGAAGGAGTCCGCAGGCCCGGTTTTCCGCTCGCGTTATCTGGGCCGGGGACTTGCTGTCGGCGACTACGACAACGACGGCGGCACAGACGTCGTCTTTACTCGCCTGAACGATGCGCCTATCCTGTTGCACAACAACGTGGGCCGCGAGAAGACCTGGATTGGAGTCGAGTTGCAGGGTACCAAAAGCAACCGGGATGCAATCGGCGCGAAGCTAACGCTCACGGCCGGCGGCCGCAAGCTCACGCGCTGGATTACCAGCGGAACGAGCTACCTGTCGTCGCATGACCATCGCGTAATCTTCGGGTTGGGAGATCCGCCCTCTGGGCCCGTGCGGCTCGACATACGCTGGCCCAATGGGAACGAACAGACGGTCAGCGGTTTGAAGCTGAATCAGTACCAAAAGGTCGTCGAATAGTGCGGACATTCCGGAACTGGACCGGCCGGCGGTGCGTATTACCAGTGTTAAGAACTGCGCAGGTGACATATGTTACAGGATCTGAGGTTCGGACTCAAACTGCTATGGAAGCATAAGGCGTTTACGCTGGCTGCGCTGCTGACACTCGCCCTCTGCATTGGAGCGAACACCGCGATTTTCACTGTGCTCGATGGTGTCTTGCTGCGCGGGTTACCGTTTCCCGAGCCGGACCGCCTGGTGACGATGTACAACCTCTATCCCGGTGTCGGAGTCAGCGACCGGGGATCGAATGCCACCCCCGATTATCTGGACCGCCGCAAACTGACCGACGTGTTCTCCGAAGTCGCTCTAATCGGCGACCAAGGTTACGACGTGGGTTTGGCGAATACCCCGCAACGCATCCGTGGACAGTACGTCACGCCCTCCTATTTCCGGACGCTGGGCGTGCAACCGATCCTGGGCAGAGTCTTCACCGAAGACGAGGCGGTTCTCGGCAAAGAGCACGTCGCGCTGCTGAGTGAGGGTCTTTGGAAAGATATGTTTGCCCGCGGTGATGTCCTCGGCCGGGACATTCGCTTGAGCGGGGTGCCGTACCGCATCGTCGGTGTGTTGCCGGATCGATTTGGTTCCCTGGACAGCGAACCGCCCCGCCTCTGGATTCCCTTCGCTTTCACGCCGCAGCAAAGCTCCGATGATGCGCGGCACAGCGAAAGTTGGGACATGATCGCACGTCTGAAACCGGGCGTAACCGTGGCCCTTGCGCAGCAGCGCATTGATGCGCTGAACCGCGAGAACCTGGATCGCTTTCCTCAGTTTCGCCAACTGCTCATCAACGCGCGCTTCCAGACGAAGGTCGTCGGGCTTCAGGACGAGCTGGTGCGCGATGTCCGCCCGATCCTTTACCTGTTACAGGCCGCCGTGGGATTCGTGCTGCTGATCGGCTGCGTCAACCTGGCCAACCTGATGCTGGTTCGCTCCAACGTGCGCATGAAGGAGCTGGCCATCCGTTTCAGCCTGGGTGCCGGCAGGTGGCGGATCGCCAGGCAACTTCTGACGGAAAGCGTCACGCTGGCGCTTCTGGGTGGTGCACTGGGCGTCGCGGTTGGTTTCGCCGGAGTGCGGTTGCTTTTGTCTATGGCTGCGAAAGACCTGCCGCGCGCCGGCGAGGTCCGGATCGATACCGGCGTTCTGGTGTTCACGGCTGCGATGGCCGTGCTCACCGGAGTGATCTTCGGGAGTGTGCCGCTCATTCATGTGCTGAGAAGCAACCTGAATGAGATTTTCCGTGGCAACGAGCGTGCGGGCACGATGGGACGCCACGCGCTCTGGGTGCGCTCCGCACTGGTGGTCTGCCAGGTTTCGCTCGCCTTCGTCTTGTTGATCGGCTCGGGTCTGTTGACGCTGAGCTTTGCTCGGCTGCTGACGGTGAATCCTGGCTTCCGTTCGGAAAACGTGATCACCGCCGAGTTCTCGCTGCCGGATGCGCGGTATAAAGACGATGCCGGCGCTCGCAACTTCGTCTCCTCGCTCATCGAGAAGGTTCGCGCAACGCCGGGCGTGCGGCACGTTGGCGTGACCACGTACCTGCCGTTCACCAATAGCCTCAATTCCAGTGTGATTCAGATCGACAGCCATCCGCTCGCTCCCGGAGAGAATCCGCCCGTGCCGGGACGGAATATCGTGGACCCTGGATATCTGCCGGCCATGGGCATACCCATTCTGGAGGGCCGCAACTTCAGCGAAAGTGACGGAGCCGATTCGCAGAAAGTCGTTTTGATCGATCAATTCCTGGCGCACAAATATTGGCCAAACGGAGGCGCGATCGGCAATACGCTGCGCCGGGGCATCGACGATGGCAGCCAGGAAGCGAAGAAGGAACCCCATTTCACCATCATTGGCATCGTCGGCAGCGTGAAGACCGGCAACCTCGCCGAACAGAATCCGGTGGGCCAAGTCTACTACGATTACAAACAATCGGTCGAGCACAGCATGCACCTGGTCGTGAAGGCCGAGCGGGACAACCCGCAATTGATCAGCGCGATCCGCCACGAAATCCTCCAGGCCGACCCCGAACTGCCGCTGTTTGACACCAAAACCATGTCCGAGCGGGTTTCCGCGTCTCTGGTGGACCGCCGGGCTTCAATGATCCTGTGCCTCATTTTCGGCGGGCTGGCGATGCTGCTGTCGGCGATCGGCGTGTACGGAGTGCTGGCTTACTCGGTAACGCAGCGTACCAGCGAATTTGGCATCCGCATGGCGCTTGGCGCCGAGGTGCGCGACGTGCTAGGCCTCGTCCTGTGGCAAGGCCTGCGGCTGGCCGGTGTGGGTCTAGTGATCGGCGCAGTGGTTGCGTTTGTACTAACGCGCTTCATCGCCACGCTGCTGTACGACGTCAAGCCAGCCGATCCTACGGTATTCCTGTTGGGCACAGCCGTACTGGGCGCGGTTGCCGCCGCGGCCTCGCTGGTGCCATCGGTGCGCGCGGTTCGCATCCGGCCCTCGGTGGCGCTGCGCTGGGAGTAGTCTCAGTCGAAAACCACGGTCTTGTTGCCGTAAAACAGAATGCGATGCTCCAGGTGCCAGCGCACGGCGCGGGCAAGCACTGCCTTTTCGAGGTCTCGGCCCTTGGCGATGAGGTGCTCCACCTGATCGCGGTGTGAAATCCGCGCGACATCCTGCTCGATGATGGGGCCGGCGTCTAGCTCGTCGGTGACGTAATGGCTGGTGGCGCCGATCAGCTTCACGCCGCGTTGGAACGCCGCGTGGTAGGGGCGCGCTCCGCTGAACGCAGGAAGAAAAGAATGGTGGACGTTGATGATGCGAAGCGGGTAACGCGCAACGAATTCCGGTGAGAGGACCTGCATGTAGCGCGCGAGCACGATCAAATCCGCCCGGTTGCCCTCAAGCAGCTCAATCTGCGCCGCTTCGGCTTCGGCCTTGCGTGCCGCTTCAACCGGCAGGTGATGAAACGGGACGTGATAGAACTCAGCCAGCGCTTTGGCATCGGGATGATTGCTGATGATCGTTGCGATCTCGCACGGTAATTCACCCGTCTGATGGCGGTGCAGCAGATCGACCAGGCAGTGCTGATAGCGCGAGACAAAAATCGCCACACGCGCCGGGCGGGCCGTGTCTTCGACGCGCCATTGCATTTGAAAGCGGTCGGCAACGGGTTGAAACGCGGGCGCGAAGTTTTCCAGCGCGATCGTGAAATCCGCCAGGTCGAACGCGACTCGCATGAAGAACAGGCCGGCTTCATTGTCCTGGTGCTGGTCGGAGCTCAGGATGTTGGCGCCGTGGGAGTAAAGAAAACTGGAAACGGACGCCACGATGCCTTTGGCATCAGGACAATTGACCAGCAGGACGGCGCTGCGGCTCATGCGATCTATACCGGCTTCGTCATGTCTCTGTGGGTGACCTTGGCGCGGTAGCCGGCGTCGGCCAGGTTCTTGCGAATCTGGTCGGCCATCATGACCGAGCGGTGATGGCCGCCCGTGCAGCCGAAAGCGATGGTCAGGTAGCTTTTGCCTTCGCGAATGTAATGGGGGAGCAAGTAGACCAGCAGCTCGGAAATGCGGTCGATGAACTCCACGGTTTGCGGGAACGAGCGGATGTAGCGCGCCACACTCGGATGGCGGCCCGTGAGCCTCTTGAAGCGCGGGATATAGTTTGGGTTGGGCAGGAAACGGACATCGAACACCAAGTCACTATCGGGAGGAACGCCGTGTCGGTAGCCGAAGCTGGTGACATAGACCATGATCTTCTGCTCTTCGCGCTCGCCGACGAACTTCTCGCGGATGAAATCCCGCAGTTCATGCACCGTGAACTTTGACGTATTGATATTGAGGTCCGCCAGCTTGCGGATGGGCGCGAGCAGCCTGCGCTCCTGCCGGATGCTCTTGCTAATGGATTGGCCGGTGCCGAGCGGGTGTGGGCGGCGGGTCTCGCTGAAACGGCGCACGATGGTGTCGTCGTCGGCTTCCATGAAGATCAGGCGCGTGGGAATCTCGCGGCGGATACGGGCGAAAAGTTCGGGGAAACGCTTCAGGCCCTGGCCCTCGCGGATATCGACGACCAGTGCGGCGAAGCGGATGGAAGCGGAATCGCGCGTCAGCTCGGCGAACTTGGGGATAAGCCCGATCGGCAGGTTATCCACCGAATAATAGCCAAGATCTTCGAAGACCTTGAGTACGGAACCTTTGCCCGAACCGCTGAGGCCGGTGATGATAACCAGCTCAGCGCTGGGTGCGGCACTCTTGTCGCCAACTCGGCGCCGCGGGTGGTCCAGGCGTTTACGGGCCATCCGGCGTCAGGCTTCCACTAAATCGAAGTTGCCGTCCCGGCGGCGCACGAGAATCGCCAATCGGTCAGTCTCGGCATCGCGGTAGACTAGGTAGTCGCGGTCGCTCTCCATTTCGAGGAGCGCTTCATCCAGCGTCATGGGTTTGCGGCGCTGGTGATGATTGATGCGGAAAATCTTCTTCTCTTCCCCTTCGTTCGAGGCTTCCGGGGCCGGAGCGGCGGTTGCAGGCTCGGCCGGTGCTCTTTTCGGCGCGCGCTTGGTGTCGCGCCACTTAGCCCGGACCTTGATGGCCTGCTTTTCCAGCTTCTCGATGGCGGAATGGATGGCCGTAAACAGGTCGGTGTTCTCGCCGAGGCACACCAGCGGATGGTTATGGTAGTTCACGCTGATTTCGGCGCGATGCAGGTGCCGCTCGTGGGATAGCACCACGTGCGCTTCTCGCTCGTCCTTGCCATCGAGTAGCTTGCCGAGCTTGTCAAACTGAGCTTCGATCTTGCGAAGCTGGGCTGGAGCCAGTTCCACTTGTCTGCCTGTGTAGGTGATTCGCATGTATGGACCTCCAGGTTCAGCCGGGACAATTAGTTCCGGATGCGTCGTTGATGCGTGGAAGGAATTTTCATGTCTTCGCGGTACTTCGCTACCGTTCGGCGCGTGACCTGAATGCCGGAAGCTTGCAGCATCGCGGTGATCTGCTCATCGGTCAGCGGGTGCGCGCTATCCTCCTCCTCGATCATTTTCTTGACCCGCCGCTTCAGGAGCAGCAGCGGCGTTCCGCTTCCCTGTGGCCCCTGGACGGCCTCGGAGAAGAAATAACGCAGCTCGAATACTCCCTGCGGCGTGTGCACATACTTGCTGGCAACGGCGCGGCTGACGGTGGAGGGATGCACGCCCACCTCCTCCGCCACTTCCTTGATCATCATCGGTTTGAGATAGTCGAGGCCCTGCGCCAAGAACTCGGTCTGGCGGCGCACGATGCTTTCACAAACCTTGAGGATGGTCTGCTTCCGCTGCTCGATATTCTTCATCAACTGGATGGCCGAAGTGTAGCGCTCGCGCACATAATCGCGCACATCCTTGGTGGCGCCCTGGTCGCGATCCAGCATCTTGCGGTATTGCGAATTCAGGCGGAGCTGCGGGATCTCCTCGTCGTTCATCTGGATGATCCAGTTGTCGCCGTCTTTGGTGAAGTAGACGTCGGGTTCCACCACGCGCGCGCCGGGTCCGGAGTAACGCAGGCCGGGCCTCGGATTCAGCCGTTTGATCACGTGGACGGCGATCTCGATGTGCTCGGCTGGACGCCCCAGCACTTTCGCCAGTTCCCGCAACTGCCGCGTCTCTACAAGGCGGAGGTGGTTGGCGACAATTTGCCATGCCACGCCACCCTTGGCGTTGCGGCTGTCAAGCTGGAGCAGCAGGCACTCACGCAGGTCGCGCGCGCCCACACCCGCCGGGTCCAGCGATTGTACGGCCTTCAGCGCGGTCTCAATCTGCTCCTGCGTGTGATCGCCCATGGCGGCGATTTCCTCGAGCGGCGCTGTCAGGTATCCATCTTCATCCAGGTTGCCGATGATGGTTTCGGCGGCATCCCGGATGTCGTCGGCAATCACGCTCACACTCAATTGCGAGCGCAGGTGGTCGCCTAACGTCAGGGGTGCGGAAAGGAAAGTCTCGAAGGATGGCTTTTCGACCGACTCGGCCGCCGGGCTCTTGTAGCCCGGGTCCAGGTAATCGTCAAAGAAGGAGCCGAAGTCGATCTCATCAAAAGGATCCGCGGCCGTGGGGGACTCTTCAGTAGCGGGCAGCGCGGCATCCAACGGCACCACGCCTTCGGCTACGTCCGCGGCGACTTCCTGAGGAAGGCTCGGCTCAAGCACAATTTCACCGGCAGCGATTTCCGCCGCGCCGTCGCTCAAGCCGTTGGTGCTTTCCAGAATCTGCTGATCGGCCGGCTCGATGCGCTCTGGCGCTTCCAGTAGCGGCTGCAACTCCTCCGGTGTGATCTCTTCGGCGCTATCTTCGGTTGCTTCTTCCAGGACCGGGTTGTTGACGATCTCCTGGTTGATCATCTCCTTCAGTTCCAGACGGTTCAACTGCAACACCGTCACCATCTGGACCAGGCCCGGGGTGAGGATCTGCTTCTGCGCGACCTTCAACTGCAGCCTGGGCGAAAGCAAGCTCATCCGCCTCCTATAATAACAAAAGCATCCCCAAATACATTCGGCCCGTCAGTTGCATGGTGATATGGAAAAAAGCGTCGTGGCGCGCTAGCCGAGCAACTCCAGCACCGCTTCCAGTTCGCCGCGCGTGTGCTGGTCGCCGATCTCGGTGCTGATTGCGATGCCGCGGCGGTAGATGTCCCGGGCTTCGTCCGTCCGTCCGAGTTTTTCGAGAGCTTGGCCGCCGTGATAGTACGCGGCCACGTATTTAGGGTTGAGTTCGAGCAGCTTGCGGTATTGTTCCACGGCCTGCTCGTCGTCGCCGGCGCTGGCATACGCCATCGCCAAACCGTAGCGCGCGAAGCTATCGTTCGGACGTTGCGCGACCAGGTTCTTCAAAATGTCCAACCGATTTTCCGGCATCCCTGTGCTACTATACCTCGGTGGCATGCCCATTTTTTGAGCCTCTTGAGCGCTGGCGCGAAGCGTCAACGCGCATGCCGCTGGGAGATCTCTGGCGGGGGATTTGCCGGGCCGACGCCTCGCCTTTTGTCCCGGATGATTCAACCTTGAACGAGCTTTGTAACATGGGCTATGCGAGGGGAAAGTGCGCGCGTTGCCAGGGAACGAACGCGGGCGACGCTGTGCGCTTTCTGATTGCACAGGACCGGGACGGGTTCATCCGCGTCGAATACGTTGTGGAGCGCGATCATCATCCGCATCGCCGCGGCGCATTCGAATACCGGAGGACGCGTGCGGCGCTGACGGGTCTGGCGGAAGATCCCGTGCTGGAGCGGCAGGTGCTGTCGTACGTGCAGAGCTACCTGCGGCGTCGGCCGGCGGCTTGACCCGTTCATCCTTTTATGCAAGCGAAACGCGTTCGCGAATCGCAGTCGGAATATTCGGAGTTGGCTCTGCCGAACGACGCCAACATTCTGGGCCACGTGCTGGGCGGCAAGGTCATGCACCTGGTGGATATGGCTGGGGCGCTGGCGGCGTTGCGCCACGCGCGGTGCGCGGTGGTCACAGCTTCGGTTGACCATATGAATTTTCTGCACCCGGTGCAAATCGGGCAGCTCATTCTGTTGCGGTCGTCGGTCAACCGGGTCTTCCACACCTCGATGGAAGTGGGGGTAAAGGTTTGGGTGGAGGATCTGCGCACCGGCGACCGCCTCCATACGTCCTCGGCGTACTTGACGTTTGTGGCGCTCGACGCTGAGGGAAAGCCCGCGCCGATCTGCCCGGCAATTCCCGAGAGTCCGGAAGAGTGCCGGCGATATGACGAAGCGCTACAAAGACGCGAGTACCGGTTGGCTTTACGCCAGCGGCCCACCCCTGGCTCACCTGCCTGTGAATGAAATCGCGAACACGGTGATCATCAGAGACGAAAGCATGAGGCAGACTTTGTCGGGCGTGGAGCGCGATCACCCGTTAGCGGCTTAAGCCAGGCGGGACGCACAGCACATTGTCGATCAGGCGCGTCTTGCCGATCCAAATGGCTCCTGCGGCGCGCACCGGAGCACGGACCGAGTCGACAGGCTGCATTTCCTCGGGATCGACGATCTCCAGATACTCGACCCGGACTTCGGGATGCTCCGTGAAGCCACGTGAGGCTTCCTGCTTGATCTCGTCGGCGCGGATAGCGCCATCGGAGATGAGCCTCTGAGCGGCTCGAAGCGCATGAATCAGCACCGGGGCAACCTGGCGCTCTGTTACGCTCAGATGCTGGTTCCGTGAACTCAACGCCAAGCCGTCGGCTTCCCGCACGGTCGGCACTTCGACGATCGTGACGGGCACATTCAGGTCAGCCACCATGCGCCGGATCACCGCGAGCTGCTGGGCGTCTTTTTCGCCGAAGTAAGCGTGGGTGGGCTCAACGATGTTGAGCAGCTTGAGCACAACCGTTGCCACCCCGCGAAAGTGGCCCGGCCGGAACTGGCCGCAGAGATGATCCGTGACGCGCGTCACGTCGACGAATGCCAGTTGCGTGCGCGGGTACATTTCCTCGGCGGATGGTGCAAACACGATATCCACGCCGTGGGCGCCGCAAAACTCCGCGTCGGTGGCCAGACTGCGCGGATAACGATCGTAATCGTCACCGCGGTCGAACTGAATCCGGTTGACGAAAACGCTCGCCACGACGCAGGCACATTCCCGGCGCGCGGTGTCGAATAGCCGCCCGTGCCCAGCATGCAGAGCACCCATCGTGGGCACGAGGCCGATTGTATTGCCGCCGCGGCGGATAGGATCGAGGACACGCTGAAGGTCTGCAACGGAGTGAAGAAGTTGGACGGTCACTTGCCTGAGCCGTTACCCGCGGGGCCTCCGGCGAGGCGCTCGAGTGCGGGAAACTTTCCGCACCGGACATCTTCGGCGTACTCGCGGGCCGCTTCCACCATCTGCTCGCCCAGATTCGCGTACTGTTTCACGAATGACGGCACAAATTCGTCATTCAGACCAAAGGCATCGTAGCTAACGAGCACCTGGCCATCACAGAACGGACCCGCTCCAATGCCGATCGTGGGGATGCGGAGTTCTTGGGTAACTGTTCGTGCAACCTCGGCGGGTATACATTCCAGCACCACGGAAAATGCCCCGGCATCCTCGATAGCCCGCGCATCTTCCATGAGTTGATCTGCGTCCGCTTGGCTTTTGGCCTGCATGCGATAGCCGCTCAATTGGTGGACGTGCTGGGGCAGCAGGCCCAGATGACCCATCACCGGAACGCCGGCTTCGGCGAGGCGCTTGACAACCTCAACAACCGCGCGTCCACCCTCGAGCTTCACCGCGGCGGCTCCCCCCTGGATGAGTGTTCCGGCATTGCGAACCGCTTCTGCCGGGCTCACCTGATAGGTGAGAAACGGCATATCGGCGACCACGAGCGCGCGCTTGGTGCCTCGCGCAACGGCCTGGGTGTGATGCCGCACGGCTGCCAGAGTTACCGGCAGCGTGGAGTCATGGCCTTCGATGACCATCCCAAGAGAGTCGCCCACCAACAACACGTCGATGCCGGCACGATCGAGCAAGCGCGCCATGGTGGCATCGTACACGGTAAGCATGGCGATTTTTTCGCCGCGCTGTTTCTTCTCCTGAAGGTCACGGACACGTACACGCTTAGCGGACTCGGCCATCCTTTTCTATGGTCGCACAGGAAACCGGGGCTGGAACGAGGGAATGTGTTGCGCTAGTCCGAGGTAGCTCCTATGGCTGCTCGTCCTTGTACATGTACTTGATATTGGGCTTATAAAGCAGCAGATTGGGCTCGCCGTCGCGGTTTACTTTCAAGCAAGACTTGTCATACCACTCGATGACGCCGCGCAGTTTCTCACCGTCGTGAAGCACAAAAACCATGGGGGTCTTGGCCTGCATTTGTTTGACGTAATAAAAATTCTCTGCGTTGGTCTGATCCGGAGGGACGGGTTTTTTCTGGGCGCGGCGTGGAGGGCTGAGCTGCTCTTTGATCTCATTGAAAGACGGACGGATGAGTTTTCTATTAACGGACTCCACTGGGTGCCTTCCTTGATTCAGAGTAATCGGTGATCGTTGAGCTCAATCCGAGAGACGCGCTTACGTAGATTGAGATGTACGACTTGACAATATAAATATCACAACAGGGCGGCAGCCGCAATGCTTAGATCTGTGCTGAAAGAGACCGTTTTCGGTTACACTGGATGGAAAGTCAGATTGGCCGAAACGAATCGCTTTCGCGTGCTGGTACCAAATGAACCAAGCGAGCCTGAGTGACAACGGGGATGCTCAGCCTCAGATAGACTTCGGCAAGCTGTCGGGGCTAAAGTCGCTGCCGGCTTTCCCGGCGGTTGCAAGCAAACTACTTGGCGTGATCACCGACGAAGACGCCGACTTTCGTGAGGTCTCTCGCTTGATCCTGACCGACACGGCGCTGTCGGGCCAGGTGCTCCGCCTTGCCAACTCGTCATTGTTTGGTTTCCGGCAGGAGGTGAGGAGCATTCTCCGCGCCCTGTGCTTGATGGGCGCTAATCGCGTCCGTGATATGCTCATCACCGCGGCGCTAAAGGATTACATGGGTGCCGACTACAAATCCCTTCTTGGCGATTGCTGGCGCCACAGCGTGGCCACCGCGCTTTGGGCCGAGACACTGGCTCAATGGTACAGATTGGATCGGCCGATTGCTTACACCTCCGGCATCCTCCACGACCTCGGCCGGATTGCCTTGTTCCGGCTGGCGCCGGATGCCTATTCCTTGTTTCTCCAGAGAACTTCAGACAGCGTCAGCGACGACTTTCGAGGTGTGGAACGAGAGATTTTCGGAGTCGATCACTGCGAGGCTGGCGGCTACCTTTCCCGGCTGTGGAAGTTTCAACCGGCCCTCAGTGACATCATTGGCCATCACCATGATCCGATCACTCGCGAGAGCCCTCCCTCTCGGGCGCTGGTGCAAGCAGCCTGTACCGCGGCGCGCGTGAGCGGATTCTATGTGGCCGGCTCACCACCGGAATGGGATCCCGCGCGCATTGTCAGTGTGTTGCCGCCATCCAGAAGGGGTGCACCACGAGTCCTGGATGATATGCGCGAAGAAGTGGTCCACGAGCTCAACATGGTTGAGTGCAGCCTCTTGTAAAATCGAGGGGATGGCCTCAGCCGGCCACCAATTCCGTTTGTAGAGTCCGCCCGAGATGCACCGTAAAGTGAAAGGTGCTGCCTGCGTTCAACTGACTTTCCACCCAGATCCTGCCTCCCATCGTTTTGACTAGTCCCGCTGAGATTGTCAGACCGAGGCCGATGCCGCCATACTTCCTCGTTGTGGACATATCGGCTTGCGTAAAGCCTTCGAAGATAGTCTCCAACTTCCCGGGTGGAATCCCGATTCCGGTGTCAGACACGGCAAAGTGCAACCCAATCGTTTCATTTGTTGGCTCCTCCGCTTCCACACGAACCGTGACTTTCCCGTGCTCCGTAAACTTGATGGCGTTGCCAACCAGATTCAACAGGATCTGCCCCAGCCGGACGGGGTCGCCGAACACGGATTGCGGCACACTTGGCCCGAAGTCCGACGCCATGTGCAGTCCTTTTTGCCCTGCCGTCGTTCCGAGAGTCTGTAAAGCTGCGGTTACGCAGTCGGCCACGCTGAACTGGACGCACCGCAAATCGAGCTTTTCCGTTTCCATCTTCGAAAAATCGAGGATGTCTTTCAGGATGGTCATCAAAGCGGCCGCCGAGGATCTTGCGGTTTCAAGATAGTCCGCCCGCTCGGCGCTCGAATCGGTGTCCATCGCCAGATCGATCATGCCCATGATGCCATTCATGGGGGTCCGCAGCTCGTGGCTCATATTGGCCAGGAATTCACTCTTGATGCGGCTGGCGGCCTCGGCCGCTTCCTTGCTCGCCGCTAGTTCGGCGGTACGTTCCCGCACGCGGTCCTCCAGCTCCGCATGCGACTTGCGCAGCGATTCCTCAGCGTGCTCCAGGGCTTGGAGCGCCTGGTTGATGGTTCCCGCGAGCATCGTCAGCTCGTCATTTCCGCGCATGTGCACGCGGTCTGAGAATTGTTGCCGCCTTCCGATCGCGTCCACTTCGCCGCTGAGGCGGGCCAGAGGTGCCAGGACTACCCGGTTCATCAAAAGATGCGTTACGCCCCCAAATACGATTCCGGCTCCGAGCAGCCACAGGATGAGGTAGAGCAAAGTCGCCTTGCCTTGCGCGTAGATCTGCCGTGGAACCTCGACTTTGAGGATCAACGCAGGCTTCGCGTGCAGATCCGTGACCGCCAGATATCCGGCAACGGACTGTTCGCTCAGCGGCCGCACCAAGGTCGGCTGATCGGCGGAAAGCGCTGCACGCGCCGCATCCACATCAGCCGGCAATTTCGGTGCATTCCACGGCTCGAGGGAAAGCGACATCTGCGTCTTCTGTTCGAGGCGGTTTACTTCCCCGGCATTCAGCCAACGCCCCATCACGAGCGTTCCCCGCACCGGCCCTTTCCGTTCGCCCGTCAGAACGGGGGAGATTGCCACCAAGATGGGCCCGGCCGGCAACATCAGCACGCCCTCCAGCGGGCTCTCGACACCCGGCCGGCGCAGCAGATCGCCGGAAGCTGCCAAACCTTCCCGCAGACCTTGCGGGATTTCGGCGGGTTTGGAACTCGGCAGCTCAACCGCTTTGCCGAAAATCATCTTGCCGTCAAGATCGAAGATGCCCACAAAGTTCGTGCGCAGCGTGTCCAGATTGCCGAATTCCGCTTCCGGAATTGTCGGATCATGGTTAACCATGAAGCCGTACATGCGGTCATAGGTCGAATAGTCCAACACCGAGCGGCTGATCTCCGCCAGTTCAGCCAAGAGGGCTTTGTCGGCGCGCAGCAGGTTCAGGCGTACCTCCCGTTCTTCGAGTTGGATAAAGCTGTCGAGTAACAGAACCCGTGACGAAAGGGACACGGCCAACAGCAGCCCGATCAAAGTGAGCGCGAGGATCAGCGGGACTTTCCGTTGGATCGTCATATCTGCCTCCGGCGCATTCTGAAATGCGATTCCGGCACTCGAAGCTCCACTGGCGCGCGCTCCGGGTTAAAACCGGAAACGTCACGTCGGCCTCCCCGCTTAGGCATTCAGTATACGCCCAGTGCCTTGCGTTGGGCATGCTTGCGTTGGGCATGCTTGCCTTGGCTGGCTATTTCTCAGTCCCTGCAATGCTACGGATCCCCGCGACGCCGCCAGGCAATTCGCAAAATCGTCCATACCGGCTATAGAAAATTTTGATTGGACCGCCTCCCGCCCCCCACACTACGCTCGAAATTGGGATGGCATCACAACTCGACCTCCTGCACCAGATCAGCCGGATCGTCAGTTCTGGCGTCGCGCTGGACGAAATGCTGCGCGACCTGGTCCGGTTGACCGTGCAGGTTACCAGTTGCGATGCTTGTCTCATCTATCTGGCGGAGCCCGGGGGCGATGAAGTGTTGCGCGCCTCCCAGCTTCCCCACGACGCGGAGATCGGCCACATCCGTATCAAAGCCGGGGAAGGCGTCACCGGATGGGTGGCGGAGCACAAATCCGTCGTGGCGCTAGACCAGAACGCTTCGGCGGACAAGCGCTTTAAGCAGTTCCCCGGCCTTGTGGAAGACACTTACGAAGCATTTCTCTCCGTGCCTCTCATCAGCCGCGGCGACGTCATCGGGGTGATCAATATCCATCACAAGCAACCGCGTGTCCACAGCCTGGAAGAAGTGTCCCTACTCACCTTTATGGGCGAGCAGATGGGCGGCGCGATCGCCAAATCCCGCCTCCATGCGGAGAATCTGCGGCTGCAAGAAGAGACGGAGGAGATGAAGCGCCAGCTCGAAACCCGCAAACTGGTGGAGCGGGCCAAAGGCATTCTTCAGTCCAAGTACAAGCTGACCGAAGAAGCTGCATATTTGCGGCTGCGCAATGAAAGCCGCCGTATGCGGCGGCCGATGCGTGAACTGGCGGAGGCAATCATCCTGGCCGAGGATGTCGCCTCCGGTGACAGTAGCAAGAGGGGCGGGGGAGAACCGGCTTAGCAGCCCGCTGCCCCGGCCTGCACGCGCTCGGTCGATAGAAGCGCGGATTCAACCAGCCAGGAAACATGCCGGCGCTCGAAGGGAGCCGCGCAGTAGTCCGTGGCACCAGCCTCCATCGCGTCCAGCCACTCCGACGTTTCCGGAATTCGGCTAACCACCACGACAGGCAGTGGAAGGCCTCTCCGTTTCAGCGCGTCTAGCAGCCTCCGGTACTCCCCGGGGTCAGCACTGCAAAACACCACATCTGCCTGCTCCCGTTCCGCAACGGAAATACACTCCGAAGTGGACGCGGTGCAATGGAATGTGCGCCCCGGCTGCGACACCGCGTTACCGAACTGCGCGGCCAGTGACGCGTCGAGTTTGTGGAAAATGAAATGATCGCCAGGAATTCTATCTGTCAGCATATGCCTCCCTCGGTGAATCGAGTTTCTCGGCAGGGAGAATGAAGGGATCCGCGGGGACCGGCTTCTCGCGATGGGGTGCTTAGCACCACCCCTTAGTGATAAGAGTAAGCTGAAAGGATCTCCGTGTCCAATTCAAGTTCCTGATGACCGCGATAATCAGATCTGATATCAGATGTAGCTAACCTCGGTACTAGCCTCTCGCGGAAACCTTGTAAAGCGCCACCCCTGTTTAAGGTTGCATGACGACCCCAATTGGGGTATGCTTCTCTCCAACACTGCTTTCTCGCGGGCGCGTCGTAGGGGACTTACGCCATCGACGGGAGAGACCGGGGGCACAAAACATTTCAAGTCGATCATCATTGAGGAGCTAATACAAGAATGTTCTATCCGAAGGCATTCGATTGTAAGAAAGTGCAGGTCCTGTTAGTAGTGGTCCTGCTGGCGCTTTCTACCGCAACGAGCTTTGCGCAGATCGGCACCGGTACCGTCACCGGTGTCGTGTTTGATTCAACCGGGGCCGTGGTCCCCGATGCGGAAGTGGTTGTAACGAACGCCGATCGCAATACGCCGCACGCGACCCGTACCACCAGCACCGGCGACTACACCGTTAGCGCGCTGGAACCGGGCCGCTATACAGTAACCGTGAAGCACCCCAGTTTCAGCACCGCCACCGTGCCGGCGTTCACTTTGGAAGTGGACCAGAAGGCGCGCGTGGACGTGACGCTCCAACTTGGCCAGGTATCCGAAACCATAACCGCAACTGCTGCCGCGCCACTACTCGAGACCGAATCGAGCACCGTCGGCCAGGTCATCGACAACAAACGCGTGGTCGACCTTCCCTTGAACGGTCGCAGTTTTCTCGATCTGGCAACGCTCGGGCCAGGCGTGACGTACACCAAAGACGGCAACACAGCCTTCCAGGATACGCGCAACATTGGCCGGCGCGACAGCGACCAGTACTCGTTGGGAGGGGCGCGAGCCCAGGACACCAACTATTTGTTGGATGGCGCCGTCAATACCTCGCCGGACTCCAACACCATCGCCGCCATCCCGTCCATTGATGAAATCCAGGAATTCAAAGTACAGACTAACTCCTATACCGCTGAGTTCGGACGCGGTGCCGCGCAGATTAATGCCGTCACCAAGGGAGGCACCAATACGCTCCACGGCACGGCCTATGACTTCCTGCGCAACGATGTGCTGGACGCCAAGGATTACTTTAACGACATCAACGCCGGTGGGCCCGCTCCCAAGCCTCCCTTCCGGCGCAACCAGTTCGGAGGTACGGCGGGTGGCCGGATCAAGAAAGACAAGCTGTTTTTCTTTGGCACTTACGAAGGCCTGCGCGACCGCACCAACGGCACGTCATTGGCCACCGTGCCTGTATCCGGTGTGAAGAACGGCGACTTCTCCGCATATGACACCCCCATCTACATGCCGCACATTACTGATGCAAGCGGTAACTCGCTGTTCTTTCCCGGCAACACGCTGCCAGCGGGATGTTACAACTCGAATCCCAACACCGATGTTCCATGGCCCAATATGCAGATCCCGCAGCAGTGTTGGAACAATGCGGCGGCCAAGTTCCTGCAATCGGAGTACTCACCGGCTCCGAACATCCCCGGCCAATTGCGCGACAACTACACGGGAGTGGTGCCCAATCCTACGAACTGGGACCAGGCGGCAGGCCGCATTGACTATGTCATTAATCCCAACATGAATCTGTGGGGCCGGTATTCCTGGTCGCGGGAGGATGAATTCAATGGCCCGCTTTTACCGGGGACCGGCGTGACCGATTCAGTCAAAACTGAGACGGTGACTCTCCACCATTCATGGACCATCGGGGCGCAGATGGTCAATGAGCTGAAAGCTAACTACGTCCGAGCCAATGCCAGTGCCATTGGCCAACTGGCTGGCACAACTAACATCGCCGGGAGCCAGTTTGGAATCCCGGGCGTTTCGGGTTACCCGCTCGATTTCGGAACTCCCAGCATCAGTGGAGCAGGCGACAATTTTCTCGGCTTGGGCGAGAATGCCTTCGGTAACCCGCTGCAAAAAATCCAGAATGTATACGGCTACGGCGATGACTGGTCATGGAACAAGGGGCGCCACACCATCAAGGCCGGGGTCGACTTCCGCCACGAGTATCTGAACCTCTTGAACCACAACCTGGCGCGCGGCACTTTCCAAATTCCTTCCGTGGCTACTGCGGCACTGGATGGAACGGGCGGCCTGACCGTGGCGTCCTTCCTGCTCGGTATCAGCAACGATTCGGAGGTGGCGACGGGAGATGCTCACGACCATTTGTTCCGCTGGACGCAGGCCTACTATATCCAGGACGATTTCAAGTTTTCGCGCGATCTGACCATCAATCTGGGTCTGCGTTATGAGCTCTCGCCGTATTGGTATGACAACCGGAATCAGATTACGAACCTGGACATCATCAACGGCGTTCCCACGATCATCCGGCCAGGCACAGGCGATCCCTATCAAGGGATGCCGCCGGCGCGCTTCATCTCCGACCCCAATTCGCCCGAGTATCTGCCTTTCATCCGAAGCAATATTCTAGGCCGCAGCCTGGTGTTCACCGACTTCAACAACTGGTCGCCGCGCCTCGGCTTCGCCTGGTCGCCCTCTTGGGGCCATAACAAGACGGTCTTCCGCGGCGGTGCGGGTATCTTTTATTCCCCGATGAATGCGGATCCCTGGTTCGATTTCGCGCGCAGTGCGCCCATTTCCGTCAAATACATCCGCAAGAGCACGTACTCGGTCATGGACCAGATTTTCAATAACACGGCACAAACGATCAGTGCTCCATCGCAATTCACGATTGATCCTCACCTGAAGACCCCTCGCATCCAGCAGTGGAGTTTTGGCATCCAGCAGGAGCTTGCGCAGAATCTGGTGTTGGACGTCAGCTACGTGGGTTCGGCCTCGACCCACCTGCCGCACCTGACTGACCAAAACGATCCCCAGCCGGAGCAATCGAGCCCCGGCCAGTTGGTCGAACCCGTGGTTCTACTCGCTCCCAAGTATGCATCGCTTGCCTCGTACTACAACCAGATTCAGAGTGTAACCTCGGCCAACTATAATTCGTTTCAAACGAAGCTTGAGAAACGTTATTCCCAGGGAGTGACGTTCCTGAGCTCCTTCACCTGGAGTAGATCGATGGATTCCGCGTCCTCCACCCGTGACGGTGGGATTGGCCCATCTACCCCGCATCCGTGGAACTACCGCCTGGATTACGGCCCGTCCGCATTTGACGCGAAGCTGAACTGGGTGAACAGCGCACTCTATGAGTTGCCGTTCGGTAAGGGTAAGGCGTGGGGAACGAATTGGTCTGCACCGGTAGACAAGCTTTTCGGTGGCTGGCAGATCGGCGGGATCGCTGTGGCTCGCACCGGTTTCGCGCAGTCCTGCGACAACGGGAGTGACGCGGCGGTCAACAATGCAAACTTCGAAGTGGACAACTGCGACATCATCGGCAATCCCAACAACGGTCCCAAAAACAATTTGGATTTTTGGAACCTGGGAGCCTTCGCGACCCCCAACTCCGCGGAAGTGTGGGGCAATGGAGGGCGCGGTGTTCTGCGCGGACCGGACTTCGTCAGTTTCGATTTCACGGCCCAAAAGACCGCCGCGATTACAGAGCGTCTCAAGCTCCAGTTCCGGTTTGAGGCCTTCAACCTGTTGAATCACCCGATCTTCTCCATGCCGAATCCGTACGAGGACCAGTACGTCAATTACGATGCGACCGGCCATCCGGTCGGCCCGGCTAGTATTACCCAGATCGGTTCCTTCAACACCATCAGCGGTACGGCCGCCAATAATCGCCAGTTGCAATTCGCTCTGAAGTTTATCTGGTAATGTTTTCAACGGAGGCCGCGCTATCCGGCGTGGCCTCCGGCTCCTTCCTGCTACTGGGCGGGCTATCATGTAACTGGGTCCGCTATGCCCACCTCGGAACTTCTGGCTCCCGCTGAAATTCGCGCTCCGCGCGGCTCCTCTCTTCGTTGCAAAGGCTGGAAACAGGAAGCCGCGTTGCGCATGCTCATGAATAATCTCGATCCCGATGTCGCTGAGCGCCCGCAGGATCTTGTCATTTACGGCGGCGCTGGCAAGGCCGCTCGCGATTGGCCTTCGTATCACGCGATCGTGCGCGAGCTTGAGGCTTTGGGAAACGAAGAAACCCTGCTGGTGCAATCGGGGAAACCAGTTGGGGTGTTTCGCACGCATGCGGAAGCCCCCCGTGTGCTCATCGCTAACGCGAATCTCGTCGGCCAGTGGTCCAATTGGGACGAATTCCGCAAACTGGAGCAACTCGGCCTCATCATGTACGGCCAGATGACCGCGGGAAGCTGGATTTACATCGGATCGCAGGGAATCTTGCAAGGGACTTACGAAACCTTCACCTCGGCGGCGCGCAAGCACTTTGGGGGATCGCTCGCCGGCAAGTTGGTAGTTACGGGCGGCATGGGAGGCATGGGCGGTGCTCAGCCGCTCGCGGCAACCATGAATGGCGCGGCGTTTCTGTGCATCGAAGTGGACGCCCGGCGGATCGAACGCCGAATTGAAAGCGGCTATTGCGACCGCATCACCCGCGGCCTCGATGAGGCTCTCGGTCTGCTGCGCGAGGCCGTGGCGGAAAAGAAGGCTCTTTCCGTTGGCCTTGTAGGCAACTGCGCAGAAGTGCTTCCGGAACTGGCGCGCCGGGGCGTCATTCCTGACCTGCTGACTGACCAGACCAGCGCGCACGACCCGTTGAACGGTTACATTCCCGTGGGCTACTCGGTGGAAGAGGCTGCAAAGCTGCGGGCGGCTGACCCGAAGCAGTACATCGATCGCACACTCGACTCCATCGCCACCCACGTTGGCGCTATGCTCGAACTACAGCGCCGGGGTTCGATCACGTTCGATTACGGCAACAACATCCGGCGCATGGCTGCCGACCGGGGCGTCAGCAATGCCTTCAACATTCCCGGCTTCGTGCCCGAATACATTCGCCCGCTGTTCGCCGAAGGCCGGGGGCCGTTCCGGTGGGTGGCGCTCTCGGGCGAACCCTCGGACATTGCCGCCACCGACGAGTTGGTTTGCCGACTATTTTCCGATAATCCCAGCTTGACGCGTTGGATCGCTCTGGCCCGCCAGCGCGTCCATTTTCAGGGATTGCCCGCCCGTATTTGCTGGTTAGGGTACGGGGAGCGCGCGCGGTTCGCGCTCGAAATGAACCGCATGGTGGCCGACGGACGGTTGAAAGCACCGATCGTGATTGGCCGCGACCATTTGGACTGTGGGTCGGTGGCCTCACCCTACCGCGAAACCGAAGCGATGCCAGATGGCAGCGATGCGATCGCCGACTGGCCGATTCTCAACGCATTGCTGAACACCGCCGCTGGAGCGAGCTGGGTTTCGGTGCACAATGGAGGCGGCGTGGGCATCGGTTACTCGCTGCACGCCGGGCAGGTCACGGTGGCTGATGGAACGGCGGGCAGTGCACGTTGTCTCCAGCGCGTTCTTACCTGCGATCCCGGAATTGGCGTATTGCGCCACGTGGACGCCGGTTATGCGCCGGCGATCCGATTCGCCAAGAGCGCAGGGTTGCGCGCGCCCACTCAAGACGCGCCTGAAGCATGAGCGACATTCTGCTGATCCGGCGAGCCGGACAACTCTTGACCTTGCGCGGTCCGGCGGCTCCCCGGCGCAGCGATGCCTTGGGCGAGCTGGGACTGATTCGCGACGGAGCGCTGCTAATTCGCGACGGCTCGATTGTCGCCGCCGGACCAGGCGGAGAAATCGAGCGCCTGGCGGCCGGGGAGCGGGACGTCACGGAAATCGATGCCGCGGGCCGCGTGGTGATGCCAGGGTTTGTGGACAGCCACACGCACCTGGTTCACGGACCGCCGAGGCTGCTCGATTACGAGATGCGGCTTCGCGGGGCGGATTACCACGAAATCTCGGAGGCCGGCGGCGGCATTCTCGCGAGCGTGAAAGCCGTGCGAAGTGCGGCGCCCGGCGACCTGGAAACGGCGGCGCGCCGCGCCGTGCACCATTTTGCACGGCAGGGAACCACTACCGTCGAAGCAAAGTCCGGCTACGGTTTGGACGAGACGGCGGAAATGAAAACGCTCGTCGTTGTCGCGGCCATCGACGGCCAGCCGCTGGACATCGTCCCAACCTACTTGGGCGCTCACATCGTCCCCCCCGAATACAAGGATCGTCCTGACGCCTACATTCAGTGGATGTGTGACGAAATGATGCCGCGCATCCGGCGGCAACGGCTGGCCACCTTCGCAGATGTCTACTGTGACCGCGGAGCGTTCACGGTGGATCAAGCCCGCAGATATCTCGTTTGCGCGCACGAGAACGAATTTGAGCTGAAAATCCACGCGGAGCAGTTCGTGCATACAGGCGCCGCACGGCTCGCGGTTGAGCTTGGCGCGACCAGCGCAGATCATCTCGAACAGGCCAACGCAGACGACGCTCGCGCGCTGGCCCGGTCATCCACCATTGCGACGCTGCTGCCGGGCTCGGTCCATCATCTGGGGTTGGATCGGTACGCACCGGCCCGTTTGCTGATCGAGAGCGGCGCGGCGGTAGCGCTCGCGACAGATTTCAATCCGGGCACCAGCCCAACTTGCAGCATGCCTTTGGTTCTATCGCTCGCCTGCACACACATGCGAATGTCCCCGGCGGAAGCCATTTCCGCAGCGACCATTAACGGCGCGCATGCAGTCGGCCGCGCGGACAGCATCGGCTCGCTGGAACCGGGCAAACTTGCGGACGTGACGATTGTGAACGCGAATGATTACTGCGAAATCCCTTATTACTTCGGTGTCAACCTGGTGGACATGACCATCAAACGCGGCGCCGTTATTTACCGGCAAGGCGAGGTGGTGGACACTGGGGCCAAGGAGAGGGCCGCCGATGCCCGATGACGCGAACTGGCCGCGAGCCAGCGAATGGCTCAGCGGCGCGCACGCAGCCGACCCGGCGTGCCGTCTGGCTGTGCTGGGAGCGCCGCTCCGCTTGGGGTCGATCACGCCGGGACGCGCGGATCTGGCGCCGGCCGCTGTGCGATCCATCCTGGCGCGGTTCAGCACCTACGACCTCGAATTCGATCGTGACTTGGCCCGTGTGGCCGCCACTGATCGTGGCGACCTGCCCTTGGCCGATGCGACCCCAGCCGATGCGCTGGGCCCCCTTGCCGCCGCCGTGCGGAGCGCGCTGGCGGAAGCCGACGCGGTCGTGGTTCTAGGCGGCGACAACAGCATAACCCGGCCAGGGTGCCACGGCATGTGCGGCGAGCTGCCGCGCGCGGGATTGCTGACGTTGGATGCCCACCTGGACCTGCGGGATCTGAACCCTCAACTGTCGAACGGAAACCCGGTGCGCGCTTTACTCGCCGATGGGTTGCCGGGAACGCAGATCGTGCAAATCGGCATTCAGCCATTCGCCAACTCACGCGCGTACTTCAACGTGGCGCGCGAGGCCGGTATCAAGGTTGTTTCGGTCTCTGAAGTGCGCGCCATGGGCATCGAGACAGCAATAGCGGGAGCACTCGAGCGGTTGGATCAGGAAGTCGAGGCAATCTACGTCGATCTGGATCTGGACGTTCTCGATCGGGCGTTTGCGCCCGCTACGCCAGGATCGCGTCCGGGTGGACTAACGCCGGCGGAAGTGCGCACCGCTATGCGCTTGTGCGGCGTGAACGCGAAGGTACGAGTTTTGGATCTGGTGGAGATTGACCCGACGAAAGATGTAGCGGATGCCACTGTCATGGCTGCCGGTCTGGCGTTGCTTTCCTTCGCGTCCGGGCTGCTGGGGCGTTTTAGCCGCTAGAAGCTATTCGTTTCGCAGAGCCCGTAACGGATCGAGGCCAGCAGCGCGCCGTGCCGGCAGGTAGCTAGCAACCGCGCTCACGGTCAACAATGCCACTGGCACGAGGACATACACGGCCGGGGGTGAGGCGCCGAGTCCGACAAAGCTCGCGGAGAGCATGGGGACAGCGACCACGGTAAGCACTCCTCCGATCACTATACCCACACCAGCGAGAGTCAGGCCGCGACGCTCAACAAGCCAGACGACGTCGCGCCGGCTCGCGCCTAGGGCGACGCGTATGCCGAACTCTTTGACGCGTCGGCTCACGGTGTAAGCCACAAGCCCATAAAGGCCGGTCATGGCGAGCGCCATGCCGATGAATCCCATTGTCCCCACCATCTGAAAAAACGGCAGCCACGTACCCGTGGCGCGGCTTTCGTATAAGGTCGCGACCGTTCGGAGATTGAAGAGTGGGAGATTAGGATCGATCGAACGGCGTTGCGCAGTGGCGCCGCGAGCTCACTTGGATCGCCGACCGATTGTACGATCAACGTCATCTGCGAGCGCGGGTTCTGCTCATAGGGCACATACACGAATGGCTCGGGTCGTTCGTTGACGAACAGATAGGGCCCCGTCTTCGCTACTCCGACGACCTGGGCCACCGGGCCGTCGGCTCTGTCCAGCCGGATGCGCTTGCCGATAGGATCCTGGCCCGGCCAGTAGATCTTCGCGAACTGTTGGTTCACGATCGCCACGCGGCGAGATCCAGCGCGGTCGTCATCGGTGAAGGGGCGGCCGCGTGCGATCTCGACCCGCATGGTGCGGAAGTAGCCCGCGTCGATGGCGGCACCAAACTCGACTGCGCTCTCGCGACCTTTTGGAAACTGGTAGCCTTCGGGCACAATGGTCAGCGTGGTCTGCGCCGGCGATAGAGGCAGGGCTTCCGTCATTGCCACATCTGCTACACCGGGCATGGTGCGAACGCGGTCGACAAGCTGGTGGTAGAAGGCCTTCGTCTGTTCGGGTGAGTAGTGGAGTAGGTTGGGCGCGGTATCCATGCTGATTACGTGATCGACGCGGAAGTCCGGCGCCATCAAGAGCGTCCTCCGAAAGCCTGCAAGAAACATACCTGCGGCGATCAGAACGACCATCGCGAGTGCGATTTGTCCGGCGACCAGAACATCGCGCGCGAGCGTGCGCCGCTGACCGCAAGCACCGTGTCCTCCATCTTTCAACGCGGTCACGAAGTCCATGCGCACGGTCTGCCAAGCGGGAGCCAGGCCGAAAAAGAGACAACTGACTAACGCGGCCAAGAAACTGAACTGCACGACCCGCCAATCCAGCTCTACGCCCAGGAAGGATGGTGGTTCGGTGGGTACGCTGAGCGTTTGGAGGAGCAAAATCCCGCCGTACGCGAAGAGCAATCCAGCCGCGCCGCCGAACATGGCCACGAGGAAACTTTCGGTCATCAACTGACGGACTAAACGGAGCCTTCCCGCTCCGATGGAGAGGCGAATGGCGATCTCGCGGCTGCGGGCCCGCGCCTGCGCAAGCAGGAGATTGGCGAGGTTGGAGCATGCGATGATCAGGATCAGCCCCACCAGCCCCATCGTCATCTTAATCAGAGCGAGTATTTGGGGGGTCTGTTGAGTGCGCCTCTGCAGTTCGGTGCGAACCGCCGGATGCCGGTTGTGATTGGTCTTTGGATATTCTCGTTCGAGAGCTGCGCCGAGGGTGGCCAGTTCAGCCTGCGCCGATTCCTGAGTGGATCCCGTGCTCAGACGACCTTTAACCACTAGTTCGTGCCGGCCGCGATCGTCGAGCGGATTCATCTGCTCGGCGGATAGGCGTTGGGACATCCCAAGCGGAACGTAGATGCTGGGGCGAACGAAGCGGTCAAGCCCGGTAAAGGACTTCGGTGTGACGCCGATAATCGTGAACACGATTCCGTTCAGCCGAATGTTGGTTCCGATTACTGATTGGCCGCCCGAGTATTGCCGCCAGAAATCGTAGCTGAGCATCGCGACGGCCCGGCCTGGAGCATTCGCTTCCTCCGATAGAAACGCGCGACCGGCTGAGGGCGCGACTCCAAGACGTGGAAACAAGTTGTCACTCACGAGCATGGCGAGCCGAATCCGTGCGGGAGCGGCAGCATCGGTAGCGGCCGCCAGCATCGTTAGTCGATACGCGGCCAACCCGGAGAACGAACGGCTCTTCTCGCGCATATCGCGATAATCGGGGAACGACATGCCTTCAAACGGATCATCTGGCGTCGTGTTGCTGACGTCGAACACGGCGGAGGGGTTCAGCACGGGCAAAGGCCGAAGGAGCAGCGCATCGGCAAAGCTGAAAATCGCGCTGTTTGCGCCTATGGCAAGAGCGAGTGAGAGCACGGCTACCGTGATAAACGCTGGCTGGCTGCGAAGTGCGCGGAGCGCATAGCGGAGATCGGCGGCGATACCTTCCAGCCAGGTCCAGCCCCAGGTTGCACGGACGTTCTCCATTGCCAGCGTGAGGTTGCCGAGTTCCTTGTTGCCGGCGATGGCGATGAGCGAGTCCAACTCCTCGCGCATCTCGCGCTCTTCCTGGCGGCGGCGCGGCGGCCACAGATATTTCAGCCGGGTCCAGATCGTCATCCTTTCACCTCCGGCACCGTACCCATAACCCGTGCGACAGCGCTCACGAAATCGGCCCACTTGGAGTGCTCGCGTATGAGTTGCTTTCGGCCTGCTGCGGTGAGTTTGTAATACTTGGCGCGGCGATTGTGCTCGGAGGTCTCCCACGCGGAGGCGATCCAGCCTTTAGCCTCGAGCCGCTTCAACGCCGGATAGAGCGAGCCGAATTCAATGTCGAGGGCCTCGTTTGAGGTGCTGCGAATGTTTTTGGCGATGCCATAGCCGTGCAGGCGGCTGGCGCGGAGGGTCCGAAGTACAAGCATATCGAGCGTCCCTTGCAAGAGGTCCATATTAAGATATTCTATATGAAGGTGATCTATAGGTCAACGACCTACTCGTGCCTGTCGAGGATGCGGCTGGGTTCACGCAAGCAGCACGCTGCGCGGCGAATCCCTATTTCAAATGACTGTCGAACCAGGCGATGGCGCGGCGGACGATGTCCCTGCGGTGGTCGGGCCTGGCGATGCGGTGTCCCTCATTGGGATAAACCACAAATTGATTCTCCACGCCTAGGGTTTGCAACGCGTGCCAGAATTCGTAGGACTGCGGGAGTGGACACTCGCCGTCCCGTTCACCCACCAAAATCAGGGCCGGTGTTTTCACGTTCTTGATGAAGGTGATGGGCGAGCTGCGCGCGTAAACGGCGGGATCATCGTAAACCGAAGCCCCGAAATAGGGGATCATCCATTTGTCGATGGAGTTCTCGCCGTAGTAACTCTGCCAGTTCGCCAGGCCAGCACCTGCCACAGCGGCGTGGAACCGGTCGGTTTGGGTGACGGCCCACATCGTCATGAACCCGCCATAGCTCCATCCGGTGATGCCAATGCGGTTGGGATCGACGGGCAACGTGCTCACCACCTGGTCTACACCCGCCAGAATGTCGTGCAAGTCGCCATAGCCGAAGTCCTTCACATTCGCGCGGGTGAATGCTTCCCCCTCGCCGTAGCTGCCGCGCGGATTGGGACACAGCACGAAGTAGCCGGCGGCGGCCAGCATAATGTCGTACTGCAAAGTGGAGGGCCATCGCGAGGTCACCATACCGGCCGGACCGCCGTGTGCAGAAACGACGAGAGGGTACCGGTGCGAGGGATCGTAGTTCCGCGGGTACACCAGCCATCCCTGGACGTTTGAACCCTCGCTTGTCCAGTGCAGACTCTTCGCTTCGCCCCAGAACGGATGCAGGTCGCCATTGACGCGGGTGATCTGCTTCCACTCGCCGACCGGACCGGCCCAGACTTCGGGTGGATTGCTGAACGAATCGCGGATGACTGCCGAGTTCTTGAGATCGGGGGTGACTGAAAGGAGCAGCGAGGAGCTCTCCGTCCAAAGCGACTTCACATCCGGGCCTGAGGTGTCCATTAAACCGACACCCACGGCACCATCTGTATTTTCCGTAAAGAGAATCTGTCCCGACGGAAGCCAACGGAGCCAATTGGGAGAGGCGTTGCGATCCGGCGTGAGATTGCGCGGTTCACCACCGGAGGCGGCCACGGAGTAAATATCGCCGCCGTTAAAGCCCTCATCGCTCATCAAACCACCGATGAATGCGACGCTCATTCCGTCCGGAGACCAAACCGGATTCGCGATCTGTAGGGGAGTTTTCAGAATCGAGGCAGCGTTGCCGCTGTCGATGTTGATGGTGTAGAGCTGCGCGATCCACCAGTTGTCATCGCCGGGCCCGGGCGAGCCCGTGGCGACAAAACGCTGGTTATCCGGCGACCAGCCGTATTCGTGGATGTAAAGATCCGGAGGCGACACCTGCCGCAGCTTACCCGATGCGAAATCGATAACGGCGAGTCGCTGGATGTAGATCTGCTGGCTGATGACGCCGGTCTCGACTGGCACTGGTTCGAGGGGTCCGGGCGTGTGTGGCGCATTCTCTGTGAACAGGACGGCGAGCGACTTTCCATCCGGCGACCACGAAGGACTCGTGAGTGCGCCGGTGACGCTGGTAAGCTTGCGCACCTTCCCTTTGTCTAGATCGGTGACGTAGAGCTGTGGCTGGCCAGCCTTTTCCGCATCCGAAAAAAAGGCAAGGAATTTTCCATCCGGTGACCAGGCGACGGAGTTTTCATAGTGCTCGGCCTTGTCTTTGTCGGCCGTGATACGCCGGGGGGCGCTGCCGGGCTTGTGGAGGTCCGAAGTATAGACCAAAAGGGTCAGCGTGCCGGTTCCCGGATCTTCACGCGATTGCACCCAGGCGACATGCGCACCATCGGGCGAGATGGCGACCTCGCTCAATTGCCGCAAATGAAACAGTGAGTCAACCACATCGTCGATGGGGGAACGGGAACCGCCTTGCGGCAGCAAAGCGCCGGAGCACAGGAACACGCCGAGCGTACTAACCAACGTCAATCGCATCGTGAAAACGACTATAGCTCACCGCGCGATTGGCCAACAAACAACATCAAGATGCTAACCATTGGGGCGAACCAGGGCGTTGCTGGAGGCCCCTGCTCAACGGCAAGCGCCGCGCCATGCAGCAAATGTGCGCTGTTAACCAAAAGCGATCTGGATTTTACGGCGGGGCTGGGCAAAAATTGAGTTAGAGCAAACCCAGGCTGAGTAGCACAGCAACGAATCGCACACTGAGCGATACGCCGGCTGGGAGCCGCTCCAGCTTCCGGCCGGCGCTCCCGTTTAGTGTGCGGCGCGCCTGTGTGTGAATGAAAGCGGCCAGCCGCGCCGAACAGCCTTCGCTTGGGAGTGAACCACCGAGAGCCTGCAAGTTGCGGCCAGCCACATGCCAGATTATCACGAAACGGCTGGGAAACCGTGGGTTAGGGCCGTAACCCCAATAGCTTCGGAAGTTCCGCAAAGTAGGGCTCGGTGCAGTGGAGCGGATTTGAGTTGAGCGGTAGGCAGCGTTGCTGGTCGCCGTTGAGCGACGGCGGGGCTCGGCGGGGTATCACTCCACGGA
>Ga0326728_10002861_pt1 | contig 56012 bp, 44 predicted proteins | sample MB3enrmetagenome_FD_207602 | JGI IMG/M metagenome (GOLD analysis project Ga0326728, IMG submission 207602) | Lab enriched peat soil microbial communities from McLean, Ithaca, NY, United States - MB31MN | ecosystem: Environmental > Terrestrial > Soil > Wetlands > Peat | place: USA: New York... | reverse complement strand
CACAGCCAGCATCGCCAGCCCGGTCGGCGCATACCCCATCGTGGTCGGGCCGGGCAGCCTGAGCGCCACCAATTACTCCTTCAGCCTGACCAACGGCACCTTGACCGTGGGCAAGGCCCTCTTGACCGTCACGGCCAACGACCAAGTCCGTCTCTACGGCCAGACCAACCCCACCTTCACTGTCCAATACACCGGATTTGTGGACGGTGACACTCAGGGCGTGTTGAGCGGCGCGCCAGCCCTGAGCACGCTGGCCGACACCAACAGTCCGGTGGGCACTTATGCCATCGTGGCGGCCAATGGCAGCCTGACGGCGACCAATTACGCGCTGAGTTTTGCCAACGGCACCTTGACGATTGATCCGGAGCCTCTGTCCATCACCGCCAACGACGCCACTCGCCAGTATGGCGCGACTAATCCGGTCTTTACTGTCACGATGGAGGGCTTTGTCAATGGCCAGAACAGCACCGCTTTGGCCGGGACATTGTCAGTCACAACTTCGGCCAATCAAACCAACTCCGTGGGCACCTATTCCATCGTCCCGGCCGGGTTGAGTTCGACCAACTACGCCCTGAGCTACACCAACGGCGCCCTGACCGTCACCCAGGCGCCGTTGACCGTGACGGCCAACAGCACGAACCGGGTTTACGGCCAGGCCAACCCGGCCTTCACCGGCACCTACAGTGGAACGCTTAACGGTGATAATCTGGAAATCAGTTTCGTCACAACGGCGACTTCGAGCAGCCCGGCCGGGCAGTATCAGATTCTGCCCGCATTCGCTGATCCGGCCAATAAACTGGGCAATTACCAGGTCACCACCAACGCCGGCACGCTTACGGTGTCACCCGCATTGTTGACCGTAACTGCTGACAACCAGACCCGCGCCTACGGCCAGACCAATCCGACGTTGACCCTCCAATACAACGGACTCGCAAACGGAGACGATCCCACCATGCTGAACACGCAACCGGCGGCCAGCACCGCGGCCGGCCCCGCATCTCTCATCGGTCAATATCCGATCACCGTCAGCGGCGGAGTTTCCTCCAACTACACGTTCAACTACGTCGCCGGCATACTGACAGTGACGCAGGCAAACCTGACCATCATTGGCAATGATGCCGCGCGGGCTTACGGGCAGACCAATCCTGTTTTCACCTCAACGATCACGGGCGTGGTCAATGGCGACAACATCACGGTGAGTTACGCAACGCTGGCAACTCCGGCCAGTCTTCCGGGAAGTTACGACATTGTCATTGACATCAACGATCCTGATAGCAGGCTCGGCGAGTACACCACGACGCTCATCAGCGGGATGTTGACGGTCACCAATGCCCCATTGACCGTCACAGTGGACAACCAGAACCGGTTGTATGGCCAGACCAACCCGCCGTTCACAGTCCAATACAGCGGGTTCGTCAATGGACAAGGCAGCAACGTTCTCAACGGCACGTTGGCCTTCTCCTGCCGCGACGCCTTCAACGCCCCGGTCGGCACCAACACGGTGCCGGGATCCTATGCTATCACTGCCGCCGGACTTGCGGCCACCAATTACTCCATCCAATACGTTCCGGGGACCCTGGTGATCGCCCAAGCGCCATTGAGCATCACAGCAACCAATGCGCAACGGGTCTATGGCGCCGCCAATCCCACCTTCACGGCCACGATCTCCGGCTTCGTCAACGGTCAAACGGCAGGCGTCCTGGGCGGAACATTGTCCATCACAAGCCCGGCTGTGACCACCAGCCCGACGGGAACCTATGCGATCATCCCCGGCGGATTGACCTCGGACAATTATTCCCTGAGTTTTGTCAACGGAACCTTGACGGTGACGCCGGCGTCGTTGACGGGCGCCGTGCAGAATGTCCAGCGCGCCTACGGCCAGACCAACCCCGTCTTCAGCGTCAGCTACCAGGGCTTCGTCAACAGTCAAAACAGCGGCGTCGTCACCGGCCCGATCGCCTTCAGTTGCGTGGATACGAATAACGTCCCCGTTGACACTAACAGCCCGCTCGGCGTCTATCCCATCCACGTCACCACTGCGCAAAGCGCGCCCAATTACAACATCGGTTACGTGGACGGCACGCTGACGGTGACGCAGGCGGTGCTGACGGTCTCGGCCGATAATCAAAGCCGTCTTTACGGCACGACCAACCCGGTCTTGACCGTCACCTACAGCGGCTTTGCCAATGGCGATGACACTAACGTCATCAGCGGCCAACCCGACCTGAGCACCACAGCCAGCATCGCCAGCCCGGTCGGCGCATACCCCATCGTGGTCGGGCCGGGCAGCCTGAGCGCCACCAATTACTCCTTCAGCCTGACCAACGGCACCTTGACCGTGGGCAAGGCCCTCTTGACCATCACGGCCAACGACCAAGTCCGGCTCTACGGCCAGACCAATCCCGCCTTAACTGTCCAGTACAGTGGATTTGTGGACGGCGACAACCAGGGCGTGTTGAGCGGCGCGCCAGCCCTGAGCACGGTGGCCGACACCAACAGTCCGGTGGGCACTTATGCCATCGTGGCGACCAATGGCAGCCTGACGGCGACCAATTACGCGCTTAGTTTTGCAGACGGCACATTAACCATCAACCCGGCGTCACTGACGGGCACCGTGCAGAATGTCGAGCGCGCCTACGGCCAGACTAATCCCCTGTTCAGCGTCAGCTACTCGGGTTTTGTCAACGGCCAGGACAGCAGCATTGTCACCGGGCCGATCGCCTTCAGTTGCTTGGACATCAACAGCGCCAATGTCGGCACCAATACCCCGCTCGGCGTGTATCCCATTGACGTGACCACTCCGCAGACCGCGCCCAACTACACCATTAGTTATGCGCCTGGAACGCTGACCGTCACCCAGGCGGTGCTGACGGTCTCGGCCGATAATCAAAGCCGTCTCTTCGGCACGACCAACCCGCTTTTGACCGTCACCTACAGCGGCTTCCTCAACGGCGATGGCACCAACGTCATCAGCGGCCAACCCGACCTGAGCACCACAGCCAGCATCGCCAGCCCGGTCGGCGCATACCCCATCGTGGTCGGGCCGGGCAGCCTGAGCGCCACCAATTACTCCTTCAGCCTGACCAACGGCACCTTGACCGTGGGCAAGGCCCTCTTGACCATCACGGCCAACGACCAAGTCCGGCTCTACGGCCAGACCAATCCCGCCTTAACTGTCCAGTACAGTGGATTTGTGGATGGCGACAACCAAGGCGTGTTGAGCGGCTCGCCAGCCCTGAGCACGCTGGCCGACACCAACAGTCCGGTGGGCACCTATGCCATCGTGGCGGCCAATGGCAGCCTGACGGCGACCAATTACGCGCTGAGTTTTGTCAACGGCACCTTGACGATTGATCCGGAGCCTTTGTCCATCACCGCCAAAGACGCCACTCGCCAATATGGCGCGACCAATCCAGTCTTTGCTGTCACGATGGAGGGCTTTGTCAACGGCCAGGACCCCACGGCCCTGGCCGGCACATTGTCAATTACAACTTCGGCCGATCCGGGCAGTTCGGTTGGCGCCTATGCCATCGTGCCAGCGGGGTTGAGTTCGACCAACTACGCCCTGACCTACGCCAACGGCGCGCTCACCGTCACCCAGGCGCCTTTGACCGTGACGGCCAACAGCGCCATCCGCCAGTATGGAACACCCAACCCGGTGTTCAGCGGAACCATCAGCGGACTGCTCAACAACGATCCGATCAGTGTCAATTACAATTGCGCGGCGACTCAGTCCAGCCCCGCGGGCAGCTATTCCATCGTGCCCAGCCTCAATGATCCCCAAGACAAGGCGCCCAACTACGCCGTAACGCTCCAAAATGGCACGCTCACGATCACCGTGGCGCTGACACCGACACCGACAGCCATTCTCTACGTCGTTGGCAGCCCGCCGATGCTCATTGATACCAACGCCTCAGTCGGCGATGGCGGCGGCATTAACTTCAACGGGGCATCGCTCACCGTAACGATCATAACCAATGCCGCCACCAATGTTGAGATCGCCGTCGCATCCCAGGGCAATGGCGCCGGCCAGATCGGCGTGCAAGCCACCAACGTCAGTTACGGCGGCACGCCCTTCGCCACCTTCTCTGGCGGCAGCGGCCTCAACCCGCTTGTGTTCCTGTTCAACACCAACGCCGGCGCGCAGTCTCTCACCGCGCTGATGCGGCAGTTGACCTTTGCCACCGAGAGCACCAACACCAACTATTGCGTGATCCAAATGGCGCTCAACGCCGGCGGCAACACGGTCCTGGCCCAATACTTCGTCACGCTCGACCGCCCGCCTGTCGCCAACACGACGGTGATCACGGCTGCGCAAGGACAGACCATTCAAATCCCCTTCAGCCTGGTTTTGACCAACGACTACGACGCCGATGGCAATACCCTCACCATTGGCGACTGCAGTGAGGTGTCCGCCGAAGGCGGATGGGTGAGCACCAACGACCTGATCTTCACCTACACTCCGCCGGCGGGATTGACCGGCCAGGACCGGTTCGCCTACGTCGTTGAGGATGGCCGGGGCGGAGAGTCCGCGGGCGTCGTCATCATCAACTTCCTCTCGACGAACCTGCTGCACATCAGTACCTCCAACCTCGGCAGCACCGGCGCTGAATTGACTTTGGCCGGAGTTCCGGGCCGGATTTATCAAATCCAGGCCTCGACCGACCTTGTGAACTGGGTCAACTTGAGCACCGTCACCGCCGATCCGACGGGCATCATCCAGGCGCTGGATGCCGCCGCCAGGAATTATCCGCATCGCTTCTATCGCGCCATAGGGCAGTAACCGCACCTCGATTGGGAACAAGCGCGATCAGGCCGGAGGCATTTCGTCTCCGGCCTGCCGTGCGGGTCGCAGCACTGTCAATACTAAACAAAAGGCCGGACGATCTTCCCTTCGCCCGCAAACTCCCGAATCAATCCTCCCAGAAACTCCAGCCATAGCGGATGCTCATTCAAGCACGGGATCAAATGGAACTCCGTGCCGCCGGATTCCATAAAAATCTCCCGGCCGCGCATCCCGATTTCCTCCAACGTCTCCAGGCAATCGGACACAAAGGAGGGGCAGATGACCAGGAGCCTCCTGATTCCCCCTCTCGCCAGCCCCGGAATGACCCAGTCGGTATAGGGTTTGAGCCAGGGATCGCGTCCCAAACGGGATTGAAAGGCGATCGAATGCTTGTAGCTTGGAATGGAAGCCGTCCGCACAATGGCTTCCGCCGTCTTGTAACATTGCGCGCGATAGCAGGTGCCCAGGACGGGGCACTGGCCTCCGCAGCAATCCGGCTGCGCCAGGCAATGCCGGCCTGTCGGGTCGGCTTTGCGCAAATGTCTCTCCGGAACGCCGTGAAAACTGAAAAGCAGATGATCGTACTCCCCCTTCAAATACTCTGACGCGTTGGCCGTCATGGCCCGGATGTAATCCGGGTGATTGTAGTAGGGCGGCACGACCGTGAGCAAAATCTGCGGCGCAATTTCGGCAATGACTTCGCGCACCCGCTCGACCGCCGTTTCATAGCTGGACATGGCGTAGTGCGGAAAAAGCGGGATGAGCAGCAACTCGCGGATGCCTTCCTCCCGCAACCTGCCGATGGCCTCCGGGATGGACGGTTTGCGATAACGCATCGCCAGCTCCACCCTCACCCCGGCGCGCTCTTGCAACGCCGCTTGCACCTTCCGGCCTGTCGCCACCAGGGGCGAGCCGGCGGCCGTCCAAATTTTCTCGTAGGCCCGGGCCGATTGCGCGGGGCGCCGGGGCAAAATGCCCAGATGAACGATGCACCAGCGCACCGGATAAGGCGCATCAATGACGCGGCCATCCATGAGAAACTCACGCAGGTAGGCCCGCACATCGCGGGTGGATGCCGAATCCGGCGATCCCAGATTGACCAGAAGAACCGCTCGCGGGTTCATGCGGAGACAGTGTGGTTCACCGAGCTGGCGCGCTCCGGGTGCGAGGCCAAAAAGGCCTCGATTCTCCCCACCGCCTTGTGGCCCGAAACAATGCAGTCGCCAACCGAAATGCCGTCCCGCGCGTGGCCGGCCACGAAGAGGCCAGGCGCCTTCAATTCCATCTCGTTCATCAACGCGCGGAATTTCCCGAAGCCCAGATTGTATTGCGGAATCGCGTGGGGATAGACAACCACGTGCTGAAAGGTCGGCCGGCCCCGGACACCCAGAATCGTTCCCAGGTCCTTGACCGCCAGTTCCGTCAACACCTCCGTTGTCTGCAGGGGCAGCCGCGGGGCGCGCGCGCCGCCGATGTAACAGGTGATCGTGACTTCACCCTCCGGGGCGCGCCTGGGAAAGAGCGAGGAGGAAAAAAGCGCGCCCAGGATGCTGAATCCTTCCTTTTCGGGGATTAGCATGCCAAATCCATCCAGCGGATGCGCCACGTCGGCGCGCCGGAATCCCAGCACCACCGAGGCCACGGGCGGATAATAGACTCCGGCCAGCGACGAAACCTCCAGCGCCGGCGTGTTGATAATCTCCAGCGAAGCGATCTTGTGGCTGGGCAGCGCCAGCAGAACGGCGCCGCACTTCACAGGGGCGCAGTCCGCACCCTGCTCTGCTTGGATTGACCACCCGTCATCGCCTCGCCGCAATCCATGAATGGGCGAGGAGGTCTTGATGTCTGCGCCCAGGCGGCTCTGCAGCGCGTCAATGAGCACTTGCAATCCCTCATCAAACGAGAGCTTCTTCGCGTCCTGTTTGGAAACTTCCCGCCGGCGCTTGCGCTCGCGGGCGCCCAGCACCTGTCCCAAGATCAGAGAGCCATACCGCTGCTCCAGCGCGTAGAGCTTGGGAAAGGCCTCCGGCACGGAAAGCTCCTGCGGTCTGCCGGCGTAAATCCCGGCCACCAATGGATCAATGGCGTAATCCAGAAATTCCTGGCCCAGCCGCCGCAGGACGAATTGCGCAATGGATTCTTCCACTCCGGCCGGCGCGCGCCGGATGAACGGCTCGGCCAGGACCCGCAGCTTGGCCGGAAACGAAAACAACGGCGTGGCCAGAATTCCCGCCGCGGAACCGGGAATGGCGACCGGCCTTTTGTCCCGCACCACGTAGCGTTTCTCGGCGGACGGATCGGAATAAACCCGGCGCGACTCCAATCCCAGGTCGCGCACCAGATCGGAAATCACAGGGGAGGTCTCCAGGATGCTGTTGGGGCCAAATTCCGCCAGATACCCGTCCCGGCGCGCGGTTTGGATCACCCCCCCCACGCGATCAGCGGCTTCCAGCAGCAACACGGGGATGTTCCGCCGCTTGAGATAAAAAGCGGCTGTCAGCCCGGTAATGCCTCCTCCGATGATGGCCACGGGCTTCATATCGTCTTGGAAAAGCGCCGTTCCCGGGCCGCCGGCAGATAGCGGTCAAAGCTCATGGCAATGTTGCGGATGAACAGCCGGCCCACTTCGTTGACCACAAGGCCGCCTGCCTCGCGCCTCAGCAGGCCGTCCTTCTCCAGGTCCGTCATCGAATCCAGTTCCGCGGCGAAGTAGCCGGCAAAGTCTATTTGGAGGTCTTTTGACAGCGCGGCGTAATCCAGCCCCAAATCGCACATCAACCGCATGATGGTATGGCGGCGAATCCGGTCGTCGGCGCTCAACAGGCAGCCTTTGGCATAAGGCTCGCGGCCGGCATCCAACGCGCCGCAGTATCCGGGCAAGTCCTTGATGTTTTGCCAATAGACGCCGTCGGCCTGCGAAATGGCCGACATGCCAAAAGCGTAAATGTCCGCCCCGCATTTGGTGCTGTAGCCCTGGAAATTGCGCTGCAAGGTCTTGTTCCGTTGCGCCACCGCCAGCTCGTCGCCCGGCCGGGCGAAGTGATCCATGCCGATGTAGATGTAGCGGTCGTTCTGCGTCAGCTTCTCGATCACCAGCTTCAATAGATTGAGCTTGGTCTCCGCGCTGGGCAGGGCCGCTTCCTGCTCCAGAATCTTTTGCGCCGGCTTGATCCACGGCACGTGCGCGTAACTGAATACTGCCAGCCGGTCCGGCCCCATCTTGATGATTTCCTCCAGTGTCTCATCGAACGATTCCACCGTCTGGAAGGGCAATCCGTAGATCAAATCCAGGTTGATGGATTGAAAGCCCGCCTCGCGCGCCCACTCAATGGCTTGCTCGGTTTGCTCGCGCGGCTGAATCCGATGCACCGCCTTTTGCACCGTCATATTGAAATCCTGCACGCCGATTGAAGCCCGGTTGAATCCCACCTCGCGCAACGCCACGATGTGATCGCGCGTCAATCGGCGCGGGTCAATCTCCACTCCCGCTTCGATGTCGTCCGCCAGATTGAAATACTTGGCCGTGCTCCGGCCCAGCGCGCGAATTTCCGCGGGCGCCAGAAACGTCGGCGAACCCCCGCCCCAATGCAATTGCACGACCTGGCGCCGGCGGTTGAGCCGGGCGATCATCCGCTCCATTTCCTTTTCCAGGTACTGGACGTAAAGCGCGCCTTTTTCCCGTTGCCGCGTGATGACGGTCGTGCAGCCGCAAAACCAGCACAGCGTTTCGCAAAACGGAATGTGGAAATAGAGTGAAAGGCGCCGCTGCGCTTCCTGCGCCCCGGCGATTCTCGCCTCCACCTCCGCCCAGGCGACTTGATCGCTGAACTGCGGGGCGGGCGGATAGGAGGTGTAACGCGGCCCCGGCACGTTGTACTTCTGAACCAATTCCAAATCTACCTTGAGTTTGCTCATTTGAAGTTTTGCACGGTTCCTGCCAGCGCTTCCAAGTTCTCCATTTTCGCCTCGGGCGGCACGCCGTGGCCGAGATTGAATATGTACCCGTTGCGGCCTCGCATCAACTCGAGCAAACGGCGGGTTTGCGCCGCCACCGTGGGCGCGTCCGCGCCGGCCAGCAGATCGGGCCTTAGATTGCCCTGCACGGCCACCTCCGGGGGCAGTTGCCGGTTCGCCTCGCCCAGGTCAATCTCGTGGTCTATCCCGATGGCCCGCGCCCCAGTCTGGACGAGCGACGTCCAGTTCCGCGTGCCTTTGGAATAAACAATGACCGGAACCTGTCCCTTGAGCGCCGCGACAATCGTTCGCATCCACCGGCCCGAAGCCACCTCGAAATCCTCCGCCGGCAACAGGCCGCCCAGGCTGTCAAATATCTGAATCGCATCCACTCCGGCGTTGATTTGCATTTGCAGATATTCGGTCACCGCCAGCGCCAATTCCTCCGACAGCAACTCAAACAGCGCGCGGTCGCGTCGAAACAGTTCCAACCCTATCGTCTGCCCGTGCGCGCTGCCCCCTCCGAGCATGAAGTTGGCCAGCGTCCAAGGCGAACCGGCGAAGCCCAGCAACGCCGCGCGGCGGCCCAACTCCGATTGGGTCTGCCGGATGGCCTTGGCCACGTACTGCAGGCGCTCCGCCATGCCCCGGGTATTGAGCCGCCGAACGTCATTGGCGTCCCGCAGAACGAAATCCATTTCCACGCCCCCGCTTTCCCGAAAACTGAATCCCTGGCCCAGCCCCTCGGGCACGACCAGGATGTCGCTGAACAAAATCGCCGCGTCGAAATTGAAGCGGCGAACCGGCTGCATCGTGACCTCCGCCGCCAACTCCGGCGTTTGCACCAGTTGGCGGAAGGTGTATTTCTCCTTGAGCGCGCGATATTCGGGAAGGCAGCGGCCGGCCTGGCGCATCAGCCAGACAGGCGGACGGTCCACCGGCGCGCATCGAAGCGCGTCGAGCATCCGTTTCCGGCACGGGCCTTCCGGCCCTTCCGGTCCCGGAGGCGCAACGGCACGCCCCGTCCCTTGGGTTTCAACTGCCAGAAATTCTCGCATGACAATAAATTAGAGTCGCGCCGCAAGTGCGGCCTTACCGCAATTGGCAAACCCTAGCCGTCTTTTGCCCGGAAAGAAAGGTTTTTTGGCCGGCCCGCCCCGATCAGCCTATCTCTGGCTTTAGCCTGTGCGAAGAGTCCTTCGCGCTGCAATCTCAATGATCACCGGATGGTCGCTCAACGCCAACGGGACCGAGCTGGCGTTGCTCAGGGTCTGGACCGGCGACACGTCAATCGTGGGGTCGTAAATTTTCACCGATGCGCAAGTGCCGCCCAGATTCACCGTGACTCTGTTGGTGCCCTTTGCCTCTTCGCCCCAGACGGCCAGTTCAAAAGCGCCGTTGCTCTTCTGCAAAAGCAGATCATGCACGGTGGCCGGTTGGCCGGAAATCGAGTAATTGAGTTCTCCCGGCGTCGGAAGCGAGCCGGCGTCAGCCAGGATCGTCGTGAGATTGTGGAGGTAATCCGCGGATTTTCTCGCCGTGGCATAGTCGCTCTTGTAAAAGCCGCACGAACCATCCGGATCGTCCATCATTTCATAAATGAAGGTGTGCTTCCATCCGGCCTTGCACTGATCCAGAAAGACATTCAAGAAGACCTTGCCCTGGATATCGTCCCCGGAAATAGTATTGTCAGTCCACCAGCCGGTCTCCGTGGTGACTTTGGGCAGCGCCGCCAGCCGGCTTTCAGGATAACCGGCGAAGTGCTTCCTCCAGGTGTTGCCGTGATTGGCAAAGAGTCCGTCAAATCCGGGGACATTCGCAGGGCTGGCCGCTTGAAAGGCCTGATTGTCCACCAGCCCTTTTATGTGACCGCAGACATAGTTATGGACATTCGCGTAGTCGGCATATCTTGTCCCATTGGGCATCAGACAGTTGGCGCCTGGCGGAATGGTCAGGAATTGGAGTCCAACGTCGTCGGTCTCGGCTCCCATTTCGCTCGCCCCAAAAACAGGATACCGTTTCAGCACGGCGTCGCTTTTGACCGCGCGGTACAAATCCCTTTGGAATTTCGCCACGGGCATCCACGTCCCGTTTGTGACGCCCGATGTTTGGCCTTGATAAGTGACTCCGCCGAAATTGTTCGGCTCGTTGGGGCCTTCCACCGCCAGCAGAGCGCCCGCTTGGGCCAACTGCCGGGCCGCCGCGATGGTCGCGGTCAGGGCGTTATTGGTCCGGCCGCTTCGTCTGTCCAGGAATCTGTCGGAAGCGCCGCTGCCGGGGCCGAAAGCGACGCGCACGCCGGCCTGCTGATGGAGCGTGATCAAGCCTGACATGTCGTAATTCTGATCCGCCCCATCCCGCACGTTGCGGACGCCAAGGTACTTCAGGGGCGCCACTAATTTCGAGGCGTCCTGCCCATGTTGAACATGCACACAAACGCCGATGGAATTCAGGAAATCATTGGCGCTGACGGCCGTTGTCCCCGCAGCGCCGGCGGCCGCCGTTCCCAACGGCGCGGCCATAAGCCAGCACGGCAGACAGAGGAGCCGGCGGATGGAGGTGCCAGAAGTCATTCGTGAAGGCGTCAGTCCTGAAAGACCGGTCATAGCGTCCGCCACCATCGCCCCCGCCATCGAATCAGTCAATCCAAAGCTGTCCATATTTTAGTTGGTTATATTCACTTGTACTGGCTTGTACTGGCCGCAATCGGACTGGGCTGAATTGCAGCAGGCGGCCGGGTCAATTGCCGGTCTTTGGAGCCGGCGTATCCGGGCCTGTCTCCACCCCGTGGGGTTGTCGCGGCCCATGTCCCATTGAACTTCTCATCGTTCATGCGCCGATTATGGCATATCCCGGAACGTTCAAAAAACCTACGGTAGGATTTCAGGCACGATTTTTTCTGCAGGGGTGAGACCGGCGCTTGTTGCTCAGAAACAACAAGTTGCAACGGAAAAAGTCCCAAAAAACAGAAAAAACGCAAAAAAAAGTGCAAAATAATTTCCGTGAGACCCCCGTTTTTCTGCAAAATGGCCCTGTTTTTCCGCCAAAAACAGGCCTGTTTAAAAGGCATAGTTTGTAAGTTGCTGATTTCCAAGTAAAAGGCGAAAAGGAATTCTCGCGCAGAAAACGCCAAGAGCGCAGAGAACAACATTTTTTCATTTCTCTGCGTCCTTTGCGTCTGTGCGCGAGATCGCCCTGGCTGGCAACGGCTGGGTTCGGTGAAGGGAAAGGAAAGTCGTTGTTTTGGCTCGCCCTCATCCTGGCCTCCCCAGGGGAGAAGGGAAAAGCGACGGCAGGTTTCTGGTCTTGCGGATGCGTGTCTGAAACATCCAGTCGCGCCCACACCCAATTTCAGAATCCACTCTTTATCCACTTTCATCCGGTTTTTTGCACCTCTTGCTTTTTGGCGGCTGCTCTTTCGTCGTCCATCCTGCGGCCTTATCAGTGACTTTTCGGATACCGCGGCACGCCCAAGGCCGTCAGATTTGCCGCGCCCGAAAGTTGCTGCGAAAATTGCTCGCCCGCCTTAGCGTTTGCGCCGTGATATGATTCGATGGTTGATCATTGCCTGGCTGGCCGGGGTGGGCTTGTTGCAGGCGGCTCCGGCCTCCGAGACGGCGCGCAGCGGAGTGCGCGCCCTACCGCAGGCGGCCCCGGCCTCCGAACCGGCGCCCTATTTGTGGATCCTGGCCCAACAGTCCGCCGACATCCACCGCTTCTCGACTCTCTTCACCGCGCAGTGTGTTCAGAGTTATTTGTCCTCCGAGGAGGATATTACCGACGCCATCCGATGGTGCAAATCCACGGGAGTGACCCAGGTTTATCTGGAGGCATACCGCGACGGGTACCAGGCCGAGGCCGAAACGCTGCGACAGGCGCGCGACCGCTTCCGGGCGGCGGGATTCCTGGTCTCGGGCTGCGTGACCACCACCCGGCTGGGCAAGCCCTCCGATCATTGGTCCAGCCACATGCAATGTTACTCGGACCCGGCCACGCAGGAACATCTCCAGGCCGTCTTCGAATTCGCCGCGGGTCTGTTCGATGAGATTATGATTGACGACTTCTGGTTCAGCGATTGCGCCTGCCCGCTTTGCGACGCCGCCCGCCGGGCGCGCACCGTCGCCGTCGGCCCCAAAACCTATCCCGTCAACGGCGATTCCTGGTCCGATTATCGCCGCGAGTTGATGCTCCGGCTCTCCCAGGATCGCTTGCTGGCCCCCGCCAAACGCGTCAACCCCAACGTGCGCCTCATCATCAAGTACCCCCAATGGTACGACATTTTCCAGGACCGGGGTTACGACGTCGCGCGGGAAACCGCCGTCTTCGATCGGATATGGGTTGGCACGGAAACCCGCGACTACAACGATTGGCACTGGGGCGGCACCGCGCAGTACGAGGGGTATTTTTTGATGCGGTGGCTTGGCGGCATTGGAGGCGAGAAATGCGGCGGCGGCTGGTTCGACTGGCTGGGCACCACCGAGAAGACCTACGTCGAACAAGCCCGCCAGACCATCCTGGCGGGCGCGCGGGAATCCATGCTCTTCTGCTACGGCGGCCTTCATCGCGACACCGGCCCGGCGGACATCGCGGCCTTGCGCGCCAACATCCCCGAATTGCTCTCCGCCGCCCGCGAAGTCCGGCGACGGCAACCGGAGGGCATTGCCGCCTACAAACCGCCCAACAGCAACGCGGGGGAGGAATCGCGCGTCTTCGATTTCGCCGGCATGATCGGTCTGCCCCTGGTTCCCTGTCATGAGTTTCCCACCAATGCCCCCGCGGCCTTCCTTTCCGTTCACGCGCTGGCCGACACCAACCTTGTGTCCGAACTGGCCGCGTTCATCCAAAGCGGGCGGCCTCTATTATTGACAGATGGCTTGGAGCGCCGCCTCCTGGGCCGCATAGACCTCTCGGCCACCAACGTCCATTTGCTGGTTGTGGACGCGCGGCCAGAGTCCCTGCTCGAACTGCCGCAGCCGATGTTGGACGGCATTCGCGCCCCCCTGCTCGGCGCACTCCATGCGGTTTTTCGCGCGCCCGACCGCGTGGCGCTTTATTTGTTCACCCAGGGCGGATGGGTGGTCGAAAACTTCAACGACGCGCCCGTTGATGTCGTGCTCAATGGCCAGCCGCTGGAAGTCGGCGCCCGCGGCTGGCTCTGTCATTGGGAATAGCGCGGGCGCGCGGCCAGCGCGGCCACGGTCCGTTCCAGAATCTGGGCCGGCGTTCCCTCGGCCGATATGTCCAGCAACAAGCCGCGCTGGCGGTAAAAGTCAACGAGCGGTTTGGTGCTCCGTTGATAGCTCTCCATGCGCACGCGGATGGCCTCCGGCCGGTCATCCTCCCGTTGATAAAGCCGGCCTCCGCAGTGCGGGCAAATTCCCGCCGCGGGCAGTTTGTCGTTCACGTTGAACACCGCTTTGCAACCGGCGCAAACACGCCGCCCGGCCAGCCGCTCCACGATCTTGTCAATGTGCAATTCGTAATTCACAACCGCCGTCAGGGGCAAATTCTCCGTCTTGAGCAATCTTTCCAAAGCCTCCGCCTGGGCCACCGTGCGCGGAAAGCCGTCCAGCAAAAACCCGCCGGCGCACCGCAGGCAGCCCACCCGTTCGCGAACCAGCGCCACCACCGTATCATCGGACACCAACTCGCCCCGCGCCATGCAACCGAGGGCGATTTCCAGGGTGGCCGACCGTTGGCCCGGCGGCAATCCCTTGGCGGCGCGGAAAATGTCGCCGGTGGAAAGGTGGCAGGCGCCGCACCACAGGTGCAGCAGTTGGGCTTGCGATCCCTTGCCCACCCCCGGCGCTCCCAGCAGAACCAGGCGGTGGACTTCTTTTGGCGCGACGGGCAAGGTGGCGCAAACAGCCCCGCCGCCCAGCAGCCAGGCGGCTCGCTCGGCGGGACGGCCATTGGCCACGGGAATGTTGATGGTTGTGCGATCGTTGTTTGTTTTCATAACATTAGGGGCAGTGCTCACGGTTCGTGTCGTCAAATTCTCCAAGGCCCGCGCGTCCAGCGCGTGTTCCTCCGCATACCATTGCGCCGGGACCCGCCCATCCACGCAGGCGCGGTTCAACGGATAGACATCCGGATCAAAAATGACATGATAGAAGTGCCACACCACTATCGCCAGGCACGCCAATATTGCTTCGTAATAATGGATCGTCGTGGCCACGTCAATCGTCCAGCGCGGCAGCCAGTGGGTGGTGCCCAGCTTGAACCAGATCATCAATCCCGTCACGCCCATGATAATCGTTCCCCACACCACCGCCCAGTACTCCATTTTCTCCGCATACCCGAACCGTCCGAATGGCGGCTTCTCCTTCGCCAAACCGGCCAGGTAGCGCGCATTGGCCGCCGCGTCGCGCGCATCTTTGGCCCTCGGCAGCATATCCTTGATCAGGCTCCGGCCTTGCCGGTTCACCAGAACATAGCCGACATGATACGCCCCCGCCAAGAGCAGAACGACGCCCGCGATGCGATGGCCCCAGCGGCGGATGCTTTCGTCGGCTCCCAAAAGGCGGGCAATCCAGGAATCAGGGAATTTCAACGCAAAGCCCGTCAACGCCAGGACAATAAAGCTCAACGCCAAAACAAAGTGTTGCGCGCGCTGCGAAAAATCCATGCGTAAAACCGTGCGGCCCTGGCGCCGCGCCCGCGCCGCCGCTTTGCGCCCAAAGACCAAGGCGTTGTGAATCGCCATCAGCCCGATGACGATGACGATCAGCCCCAGGTATATCTTGCGCACCCACCAATTGATCCGCTCGCCGAGGTTGCCCCCCGCCTGGGCCGCCGCGATGTCCACGTGGATTTTGCCTTGCGCGAACTTGGCGTCCGCCCCCGGATGGCATTGCCCGCAGGTGGACGCCAGATTGTCCTTGTAGATCGTCGAGCGCGGATCCGTCGAGGGCAGGATCCTGTGCGCGCCGTGGCAACTGCCGCAATTGGCCGCGCGGGTCGAACCGTATTGCGAGGCCAGCCCGTGGTAGCTGGCGAAAAACGTCTTCACCCGGTTGGCCGGCAGGTTATACTGCGTGTTCAGCCGTTCCGATGCGTGGCATTTGCCGCAGATGTCCTGCGAGATGGTCAGCGAGGAACTGTTTTTGAGCGCCTGGATTTTGTGTTCGGAATGGCAGTCGGTGCAAGTCGGAGCGTCCCGCCGCCCGGCCGCCAGCGCCTGCCCGTGAACGCTCTCGATCACGTCCCGCGATTCCTGTTCGTGGCATTGGCCGCACGTTTTGGCCAAATTGGAAAAATAAAGCGGCGAGCCTGGCGACCCCGGATGCGACACGCCGTGCGTGCCATGACAATCCACGCACTGCGGCGCGGCATGTGTCCCGCTGCGAATGTGGTCGCGCCGCGCGTCGCCGTGAACGCTCGTTCCGTAGGAGAGCGATTGCTCCTCATGGCAGCGCGAGCAATTGACCGGCCGCGCCGCCACATTGTCATCGGGATGCTTGGTGGTCAGATCACTGTGGCAACTGGCGCAGGCCGTTTTTTGATGCGCCGAACCCGCGACGACCCCGGCGTCCACAAACAACGACCGGACCACCCCGGCCGCATTGGTGGAGGTCAGTGTCTTGTCGCTATGACACTCCAGACAATCGCTGTTTTTGATCTCGGCGCCCCTCAAGGCCGTCGTTCCCACGAGTCCCGCGGCCAGGGCCATTATCAAGCGGATTGCCATGATTCAAGCGTGGCTCCGGGGAGGCAAACCCGCTTGTCATTGGTTGGCCTTTGTTTAGCAAATCTTGCGCAATGCGGGCAGATTGCGGACTTCAAATCTTCTCGAAACTTTTGCCCGGTGGGCGCAACAAACTGATCCGCCGACAAATCCATAAGCTCTTTCCTCGTTCAGAAAAATTGCCTGGAACAAGCGGCAAAGGCCACCAGATTTGGACATGCCGCCAGTACAAGATTGATTTCAGAGCAACAGGCGGTACTTTTGGAGAAATGGCATGACTACTTTGGTGATTGATAGCGCCGCCAGCAGAGCAACGACAGTCCGGTTGACCGAGGACGCCTTGGTGGTTGATTTGGCCGATGGCCGCACGGTTTCTGTGCCGATGACTTGGTATCCCCGATTGTTGCACGGTTCCCCGGAGGAGCGCGCCCATCACAGGTTCATCGGCCAGGGGGAGGGAATTCACTGGCCCGATTTGGATGAGGACATCAGCGTGGAGAACCTGCTGGCAGGCCGGGCGTCGGGTGAAGGTCCGAAATCCTTTCAGCGATGGCTCCAAGCCCGCTCCAGCCGGCCAGGCAGCGCGCCGAAGGTCAAAACCCCCGCGTCACCCTGAAATGCCGCTCATAAGGATTTGCGACCGGCTGGGAATGGGGTCTTGGAAATCCGTCAATCGGAGGCTCTATGAACACAGATAAACAATTTGCCGCATCGGTGGCTACCGCTCAGATGAGAGAGGTTGATGGCAAGGTTTACAATCTCAACGCATTGGTCAAGTGGGCTAATGACTGCAAAAATGACCCAAATTTTAAGAACGCGCCGGTTCGTTTCGACCGATGTTGTTAGACGGCTCGGCCGTACTGCACACGAAATCGTCGGACAGGCGGCGTTTCGGTATCGGTATAATCCTCGAATGAAAGCTCTCGCAAACCAAACGCAGACAAAGACTGCACCTCCCTGCGTGTGAGCGGCCATGGCATGGCGCCCGGTGATTCGGATTCCTCCCGGCCACGGCAAATGAGCAAGAGCGTGCCCGATGGCGCAACAAGGTCCGCAATCTCTTGGATGGCCCTCCGGCGCAAATCGAGAGGAAAAACCTGAAGGGTGTATGACTCCAAAACGAAATCAAATTCGCCACGCCAATCTGGCGGCACGGCGAACAAATTAGCGACGAGGTAAGCCACCTTGGAAGCCGGAAAGCGCCGCCGACACCATTCAATAGCGGTTGGAGAAATGTCGAAAGCAACGACGCTGCCCCCAGCCGACGCCATATACTCGGCGTCGTCCCCCAGGCCGCAGCCGATTTTCAGGCACCGCTTGCAGCGGAAATCAAATCCCGTCCGCCGATGCCACTGGCACAGGTGGGGATTGGGAACCATATCGGCCCACGGAACAATGGCCTCGTCTCCGCGCGCCTCGTGGTAGAGCGCCTCGAACCAGCCAAGAGGATCGTTGCGCTCCGCGTGCTCGGAACAAAGCTTCCTGGCTCGTGTGCGATCTTTGGGCTTGGCAGTCATATCGCGCCAATTCTCCGAAGTGGATTCTCGAAGTCATCCAATTCGTTCCACCGCTCGAGAATGACGTCACGCAGGCGTGTCCGACCGACAATCTCCAGACGAATGCTGTCCGGGTCGGCAAAATGAACCGCGTAGTAATCCGGCGTGTATTGCGGGCAGAGGCGCGGCTCGGTTACTGAAATGCCAAGCGATTTCAAGATGCCCTTGTCGTAAAACAATTCCGAGCGGTGCAGAGTTGCCTGAAATCCTCGAAGGCGCGGGCAAATATGTTCAGTTCAATTGGTTTCATGAGAATGACGCCTGATAAAGGTCATTAGGCGAAGAAGGCGTCCAGGGGCAGCGTGAATTCGGGCAAGGCCGCGCTGGCCAGCGCACCGCCTGGCCCGTGAAGCGAGTGTTCGGTGTATCGGCCATCCTTTGGCTCCCGATAGACTTCGATCTTCTTCTCCGGGCCAAGGATGAGCCAGCATTCCTTCACGCCGGCGGCGGAGTAGGCGCGCAGTTTCGAGCGGTCGTAATCGTGGCTGGTAATGCAGATTTCAATGACCAACTCGGCGGTGTGGGGATGGTCCTGCCGGAAGTCCTCCTTGCGGCCAGCGACCACCGCAAGGTCTGGCTCCGGCTCAGAATCGCCACATGCGATGGGTTGCTCGGTGCGCAGAAGCCGCCCGGCTGGCAAGACGCGAGTCAAAGCCTCATGCAAAAATTGCAGGAGGAAACTGTGAAAGGGTGATTTGGATATTTTCGTGTAAACGAAGCCGTAGAGAAGTTCGGTGTTTTTGGGAATCAGGCCCATCTCGCCCAACGCACGATACCCGGCCACGGACAGGGGCCAGAGTTGCGCCCCGCGCAAGGGGACCGGAGGAGACTCAACCGCATTGATCATGGAGCTAATCATAGCCGCGCAAACGGCGTCCGCAAGGGCGGAGTAGCCCTACCGTTGATCAGTGCGCCAGGCGCGAGACCATGGCGCAAATGATCACGAAGCCTTTGCGTACACCCGCACGAAATCAACATACATGTCGGCCAAGCCATGATAGCGGGACAAATCCACAGGCCAGCCGCCGCCGGTGGCCAGATTGACGAGAAAGAAAAACGGCTGATGCTTGGAAAGCGGATAGGTCCGATGACGGCCCACTTCGATGTTGTCGCAATAGTAGATGGTATCGGTCGCAGTGATCTTGCAGCCGTAAGTGTGAAAGGTCTCAAACCAAGCGGAGGGGATTCCGAACTGGCGCATGTGAATGGGATTATGCAGCCCGTCGCAGGCGATTTTCTCGATGGCCTTTCCGGCCTCGCCCTGGCCCCAGCAATGGGGGGAAATCATATAGGTGTCGAAGGCGTTAGGCTCGCGCGGCCCTTCGCCGCCGTAGGCTTCGATGATGTCCAACTCATCGCCCGGGGAAGCGGTGCTCAAAAGCCAGAAGGCGGGCCAGGCGCCGATGGCGTTCGGACCGATAAAGCGGCATTCAAAATAGCAGGGCGCCTTGGCGGTGATGCCGCTGCCGTCGTGCTTCAAGGAGGAAATCAAGCCCGAACTGTGCGTCTTGTCGCTGGCCCGGATGCGCAAATAGGAATCCACCTGCGCAAAGGGGTTCCTTGGGGAATCGCGGCCGGAAAACGCATGGACACTGAAGTCCTGCGAGCCGTCCGGCGGCTTGTGGTCGTAATAGAGCGCCTTGGGATCGGTGCTGGAGATGGAGAGCGATCCAGTGAAGTCGTCCGCGAAAACCAGCGACATGCCTTTGGCGGCCGGAGGAGGGTCCTTGGGCAGGCCTTCGTTCCAGGAAACGCCGCCCTTGTTGTAGAGTTGCAGGTAGCAATTATCGTTGACGCCGCTGCTCTCACCGCTGATTCTCACCGTCAGCGGGCCATGCGGGTAGGCCCCGGCCGGAAAAACGAACGATCCCCTGCCCTCCCCATCGAGGGCGAGGCTGGCAACAGTGGAATCGGAACCAAAGCCAGGGCCTTGCTTCCAGCATTTCACGGTCACGCGCTCCAAGCCTGGGGCCGCCAGCGTGATGGGGGTGTCCCCTTTGACGTCGGAGCAATACTCCGGGGAGACCACAGAAATCTGGCCGGGCTGGGCCGCATCAACGCTCAGGGAATCGAAGCTGAGATCGCTCTCGACGGGCAACAGTTTGCCTTGATCGGTCGGCTGGCCGATGGTGAAGATGATCTCGGTGATGGGATAATCTATCTTGCCGTTCTTGTCCCCGCCCCACGTTTCATGGCCGGTGTCCAGGTCAATAAGGATTTCTTTCCAGCCTGAGAAATCAATAATCCCGCACTGGCCGGTATTCTTGCTGTACTGGTGTGTTTCTCCACTGGCATCAACCAGCCGCACCCCGTACGAACAGCGGCTGTTGTCCCCTTTGAGCCAAAACCGCAAGCGATGGACCGGCTGTTGAATGCTGACCTTGTTCGGAATGCCCAGGTATTGGAAATCTCCTGTGGAGACGAAGTGGTAGTGCAATTTCAAACACTGTTTGCCGTCGTGCGGTTGATCGGTTGAGAGCTGAACCGACGCATTTTCGTTGGGGATATTGACCACCCAGACGGTGGGAGGAGAAGAAACCTGCTCAAAATCCTGCACCATCGCCGGCGTGGCTCCCAAGGCCGGCGCCAACGCGCAGGCCAGGACGATGGACCAACAACGCATGTGTGTTCTGGAGCCTATCTTAGATCTCATCCCCCGGCACAGGCGGGGCGTTGGGAACTTTGGCCATGGCCGCCTGGAATTTCTCGCGGCTGCCGCGCTGTGCGCGCCGTTCAAGCTGCCTGAAATCCTGGAGGGCGCGGGCAAATTCTTCGAGCTTCCGCAGCGCGAACGCGTTGACCGATTGATGGTCGTGTGAGGCCAGATTTTCCAGTTTCTCAAAAACGTCATCGGGCATGTTCAATTCAATTGCTTTCATTTGGCCGACTTTAACCTGCTATACACAGCGTCTGCAACGGCGGAAACCAGCCGGTGAGGGTGCCGACTGGGACAGGCGAATGTGCTCCCCGGGAATGTTTCGCGCCCGCCTTAGCCCGTAATGAATTCCGCAACCGTAGCGCGCAGCTTGGCGTCGAAGGCGGAGGCGGAAAAGGAGGCTTCGATTCGCTCGCCGGCGGCGTGGCCGAGTTGTTCTCTCAATTGCGGACTGCGAATGAGTTGCTCGAGCCGGCGGCTGAATTCCACCGGATCGTCCGGAGGAATGAGGAAGCCGCTCTCTTCATCTCGTATCATTTCTTTTGGTCCGCCCCAAGCGGTGGCGATGACGGGACGGCGCGCTGCCATGGCTTCCGCCACGACCAACCCGAACGGCTCCGCCTGGGTGGAGGGCGCCACGACAATGTCCAGGGCTTTGAAAACGGAGGGAGTATCGTTGATGTGGCCGCAGAAAATGACCTGTTCGCCCAAGCCCAATTGCCGCGCTTTGTCCTCAAGATGACGCCTGTAATCCGCATGGTCCCGGTAGGCCGCTCCCACCAGCAGCGCAAGGAAGCCGTTGACGTTTCTCTTTCTTAGTTCACTGAGTGCGTCCAAAAAATAATCCTGCCCTTTCCAGTAGTGCAGCCTTCCCACCAGACCGATGAGAACCTCTCCTTTCCCGGCGCCATATTTACGGCGAATTGATTCGCCCTCGGCATTGTCAAATTGTCGGGCATCCACCCCCGGATAGGCGACGCAGATTTTGCCGGCTGTCAGTTTGTGGCCGCGGTGAATGCTGCGAGCGCACGCCTCGGAATTGGCGATGATCCGCGTGCTCAAAGCGCGAACCAAGAAAGACAAAAGGGCAGCCTTGCCAGACAGGATTTCCTGGATAAACCAGAGATGGGGCCGCCCGGCCACGCGGGCGGCCAGCGCGGAAGCGGTGACAGAGACCGTGCTGGTGAAAACCAGGCGGATGTCGTTCTGGCGAATGTAGCGCGCAAGCCAGGACGCCGATCGCAGGGTGTGCCAGAGGCGGTTGAGCAAACCGGCTGGAGTCATGTACGCCCGGCGCAAAACACCCATTTCGCGCACGATGACCCGGCACGACATGGCGCGAACGGCGTCCGCCAGTTCACCCTCGCTTTCAATAACCACAATCGGCTCGCTCATTGCCAGCATTTCCCTCAGAACGCGCAGCAGCATCTTGTCCGCTCCGTACAAGCCGCGATCTGACTTCCATTGGTGGGCGACAAGGACCTTGGGACGGTCAGGCATTTTATCGGTGCTTTCCCGCCGGCAATGCGTGACCGAACCGGGCTTCATGGGCGCGGCCCGGTTATGCGCTCGCGCATGGCGGCGGCGACTCCGCTGGGGGGTTGAGGGGCCGGACGGGGAATGTCTCGCTGGATCAGCAGCTTGTATCCGCGGGAAAGTCTTTGATACAAACCGCGCAGGCCCTGTCCACGGCAGAGTCTTCCCAAATAACGGACTTGCCGCATCACCCATCGGGAATCCTGGATCTTGTGCCGCAGCCACCGCCCATGAGCAGTGGCTTCGAAGCGTTCGAGAAAATCCGCCTCCAATCCTTCACCGTCGAAGACCGCGTTGTTGGCGCCGTCAAAATCTTCCCACCGCTCAAACCTCAATCGGCCGGCCTCTTTCAGCTCGTGATAATAGCGCGTTCCGGGGTAAGGCGTGGCCACGCTGAATTGGACGGAATCAACGTCGAGCTTGCACGCAAAGGCAAAGGTCCGCTCGATGCTCTGGTGCGTTTCCCCAGAGAGTCCGAACATCACCGTCATGTGAGTTTTGATGCCCAGGCGTTGCGCCGCGCCGGCGACCCGTTCCACGCGGTCCAGCTTGATCGGTTTGCCAATCCGCTTGAGCACTGCCGGATCGGCGCTTTCCAGTCCAAACTTCATCCCGATGCACCCGGCGCGCGCCATCCTCTCCAGTGTTTCCTGATCCGTCGCCATGGCATCGCCCATCACCGACCAGGGAATGGCCAACCCGCGCCGCTCAATCTCATCGCAGAGGGCGATGACGTGCTCTTTGCGGACGGTGAAATCGTCGTCGTCGAAATAAATTTCCCGCGCGCCGAAGCGATCCCTGGCTTCGATCATCTCATCAACCACCCGCGTAGGAGAAAAGCAGCGATGCTTGCCGTTGTTGTACATGACCTGAATCCAAAGGCAAAAATTGCAGCGGAAGGGGCAACCGCGGCTGGAGTGCAACTGAATGGCTGGCCGGCGCTGGCAAAAGCCGTCATGGTACCGGCTCAAATCCTTGTTGAAGTAAGCGGGAAACAAATGCCGGGCCGGAGGCGGCAACTGATCAACGGGGTCAATCTCCGGCGCTCGGTCGCCGCCGCAAAACTCGCCGGCCTTGCCGCGATAAGCAATGCCGCGCACGTCCGCCCAAGGCTGGCCGTCTCGCAATCGTCGCGCCAGCTCCAGAAACGCCAACTCGTACTCCCCCACCATCACGAAATCCACATGCGGATGTTCGGCCAGCACTTCGCGCGGAAACGTGGTCACGTGCGTGCCGGCGAAGACCATCCGCGCCCCCGTCCGCTCCGCCAGGTCCCTGGCGATCTGGCTGATCCGGTTGATCGCCGGCGTGGCCGGTTCAAACAAGATTACATCCGGCTTCACCGCGACGCTCATCTCGACAAATTCCGCGCTCGAAAGGTTCAGGGGAACGCCATCAACGACCTTGACCTCGAAGCCGTCGCGTTCGAGCAGGGCGGCCGTGTAGCCGAGAAAGAAGGGGAACATGGCAAAGCGCGGATAGCTCTTGTTGTCTTTGCGCAACGACCACGGAAACCGGCAGCCGGTTCCAAGAAAATATCGTTCCCCTCCTTCCTCCAGGGCAAACCTCAAGGCCGGATTGGCAATCAAGATGGTCATCTTGAAGAGGGTCCTTTCTTCTTCTCAGCGCGCCAAGCTCGCAGCAAATGACTGGCGAAAAGCGGAATTCCCACGACATAGCGCGGTGCGATGTGCGGCTCCAGAACCATCCTCCAGAGCCATTGCGTGCCCAGCCTGCTGACAATCCTTGGAACGCGCGGCTGCGTGCCGGCATAAAATCGCAGTGTTCCGCCGCCGATGTTCCAAAAGAGTTTTCCGGGAAATAATTGGCTGGCCTCTCCAATGAATTCCTCCGAACGCGGACTTCCCATCGCCACCAGCACCAGGTCAATGGCGTCCTGATCCCAAAGAAAATCCGGATACGCCGCCACAGGCCGATAGCCGTCGGCAACGGCGGCCACCTGGATTTTCCGGCTGACCCGGTTCATGGCTGCCGCCCCTTTGTGCGCCACATCTTCTGTGCCGCCAATGAGCGCAGCGAGCACCCGCGGCAAATCCGCGGTTTCCAGGACCCGGTCAAAAAGCGGTGTCATGACCGTACGGGTTTGCCGTTCACCCTTGAGAAGCCAGAGGGCCAGAGCGACCCCCAAGCCGTCCACCGCGATGATGTCGGCCTTGTCAAGAAATGCGCGCACGGCTTCATTCTTCTTGGCCAGGTTGAAGACGTGGGGATTGACGTATCCAATGGTCGCGCCCTTGGAACGATCACCGCGGAGCCAGCGGCAAATGGCCCCATGGAATTGATCCAACGTCCCGCGACTGTAAGCGATCCCGCACAAGTCGGACTTGGACGACAGGCGCGGCGATTGAACGGCCGCGTTCTTCCCCGCCACTTCCGCCGGACTTGCGCCGGGCCAGTGGGCAATCATTGCGCGCTTGGGTATCATCGGGCCGCTTTCAGGCCGGGCAGAGCCGGCGGGCAGGCTCTTCAGCCGCCACCGGCGAGCTTATAAATCCTGTCGCTCCCCTCACGAGCGAAGTCGCGCGCCCTTCCTTCCGGGCCGTCACGAAAGACTCGTCCGCGCTCCTCGCCCGCCCGGCATTGGCGGTGACAGACGTGTTCAATCTGGCACTCACATGCATGCAACGAAGCATTGGGGCCAGGGAGCCGTCGAGTCAACCAGCAGTTATTGAATGTTGTTCACAGTTTGTTGACGGATCGCCGACAACTGAAACCGCGGTCGTAATCTGATTGCTTGTTGATTTCCCTCTTCTCAGTGCGCCAGGCGCGAAACCATGGCGTAGATGATCAAAATCAGCAGGATCACCCCAAGCCCGAAAAACAGGTAACCAAAGGAGCGGGCGATGCTCTTCCAGCGTTCCCATTCGTCCTTGACGCGCAAATCCTCCAGACGGCCCCCGGCCAGAAGACGGTCATACCACCGCCGCCGCTCATGCAGCAGCTCGGTCTTGGAGATGCGGCCCGAAAAAATGCCCGTGTCCATGGGAAATTTCTCCAGCCGGAAATGGGTGTTGAAAAAGTGGATCGTAAAGATGAATCCGGCCGCCAGCAGCGCCTCGTCGGAATGGATGATGAGGGCGACGTTGATCATCCACCCCGGCAGGAAATGGGAGAAGAATTGCGGAAACCACATGACCAGCCCGGAGGCGCCAATGGCAAAGACGCCCCAGAACACCGCGAAGTAATCGAACTTCTCCCAATAGGTCCACCGGTCGAACTGCGGCTTGGGCCCTCTGCCGAAAAACCATTTCTGGTGCGCCAGGAAATCCTTGGCGTCCTGCCAGGTCGGTATCATCGAGTCGGGGCCGAAGAGCGCCCATTTGAGGCGCGTCCATTTGGAGCGCAAGTCCCCGCCGCGCAAGCGGCCGCGCGCCTGCCAGGCCCGGACCAGCAGCTTGAGCAGATGCAGGCCGAAATAGAGGAAGGTGATCAGCGCCCCGAAATGATGCAGCGTGCGGGCCACGTCGGCCCCGCCCAGCAGGCCGAAGATCACCTTGGCCCACGCCGTGTAGTAGAATTTGAGAGGCATGCCCGTTATGACCAGGAGCAGAAAGCTGGTTACAACCAGGAAATGGAGGAATCGTTCGAAGGGCGGAAAGCGCGTGAACCAATCGTCGCCTTGTTGCGTTTCCACCTTGGCTTCGCGGAAGGTCTTGGAGTCGTGCAGATAGAGATAGCCGGAGCGAGACAACCACAAAAGCGTGTGCGCCCCAAAAAAGGCGAAAACGCCGATCAGCAGCGCCGTCATCGCCACAAAGGTCCAGTGCAACTGCGGATAATGCTTGGCGTCCAGCGGATCGGCGTGAGGGATGTATTCGGCGAAACTGGCCGTGGCGCCGGGATGGCATTTCTGGCACGTGGCGACAATGTTGGCCTTGGAAAGGTGCGAGGCCGGATTGGAAGGCGGCAGCACGTCGTGGTGGCCGTGGCAGTCGTAGCAGGCGGCCACTTCGGAGGCGACGTTGGGCCGGCCCAGGGCCATGGCCTTGCCATGATAGGTTTCCCGGTAATGGGCCAGCCGGTCCTGATGGCAGCGTCCGCACCGCTCATCGCTGCGGGCCTTGAAGTGGTTGCCGCCGGGGGCCTCGATCTGATGGGCCGAGTGGCAGTCGGTGCAGACCGGGCCGGAGGGGTCGCCTTTGGCCAGAATCTGGCCGTGAATGCTGCCGTTATAAGTCTGCTCGATTCCCAGATGACAGGCGCCGCACGTGGCGGCGATGTTGGCATGATTGACAGAGGAACTGCGGTCCACGCTCCGCTTGATGGTGTGAACGCCGTGGCAGTCGTTGCACGAGGGCGCCAGGATCAACCCCATTTGCAGGAGCGCCCGCCCGTGGATGCTGTCGGAGTACTGCGAGGCCACTTGGGGGTATTTCATGCGGTACTCGGCGGTGATGCCGGGGTTGCTGTGGCATTTGGCGCAGGTGTGCGGCAGGTTGAGTTTGAAGACGGGCGAGTCGGCGTGTTTGACCGGCTGCATTTCGTGCGAGCCGTGGCAATCGGCGCAGGAAGCGGCCGCGGAGGCCCCCATGGCCTTGCTCATGCCGTGAATGCTGCCGGCGTAGTCTTTGGCCTCGGCCTGGTGGCAACTGCCGCATTGGGCCGGCGGCAGGCCGCTGGGATGGACCATTTCCTTGATGCTGTCGTGACAATCGGTGCAGTTGAGTTTGGCGTGGACCGATTTGGGAAAGGCGTTGGTCGGGAACAGCGCCATGGGCACGACCTGTCCCTGCACCTTCCGGGTGGTCGTCGGGTCGGTGTGGCAGTCCAGGCAATCGGCATTGGCCAGCGGCGCGGCCCTGAGCGGCGCCAGCAGCGCGAGCCAGAAAAGGATGGCGAAACTGTAAAAAGCGGACCTCTTACATTCCGCCGTTGTGACAATCAGTGCATTGGTAGGCGGGATCATATTCTTCAAAGGGATGGGCAAACTTGAGTCCCAGCGGACTGAGTTGGTTGGTCTGGCTGCCGCTGCCCTCGGCCAAAATCAGATGGCAGGCGTTGCAGTCGTTGGCCTTGATCATTCTCTGGCCAACGGTCGAGACATGTTTTCCGTCGTGGCACCGGAAACAGCCCGGCCAATCCTTGTGGCCTATGTTGTCCGGGTATCTCCGCCAATCGGCCTTCATCTCGGGAAAGAAATTATTGGTGTAAATCTCCTGCACGGCCGCTATGGCGGGCCGGATGCGCGGGTCCTGCGGGAAATTGTCGGCCAGGGTCGTGGCAATGCCTTGGACGGCGCCCACCTCGTTTTTGTAAGCGCGGCACAAGACGCCCACCGCGTTGGTCTTGATATAGGGCAGCCCGGGGTCAATCCGCCCCAGGGACATCGCCAGATTGACCGCGCTTTCCGGCGATTGGAACTTGTGGGCTGGCCGGTTATGGCAATCCATGCAGTCCATCGTCCGCTTGGCCAGTTGGCTGACGTCATTGCTATACCCCTGGGAGCGAAACTCGGTCACCACTCCCTGGGAGTCGGTCATCCGCACCCAGGGGATTTTCTGGCGTTCCGGGTCGGTGGCGATGTATTCAATCCTGTTGGCCACGTTCATGTGCCAATGGATGCCCCCCACCGGCCCGTGGGTGGGATCGCCGCCGCCGACTTTGAGCAGCAGCCGAATCGAATAGAGCGTGTTGGTCTGGTCGGGCAGGAAGTAGGAGATGGTGCGGTCGAGATTGCCCACAAATTTCTTGGGCCAGTGGCATTGTTCGCACGTTTCCTGCGCCGGCCGCAGATTCTTGACCGGGGTGGGAATGGGCCTGGGGAACTTGTCGGCCAGCGTGGCATAGACTTGGTAGGTGCCCGACAATTTGGAGCGCACGTACCATTCGGCCCCCTTGCCAATGTGGCATTCGGCGCAGGCAATTCGCGCGTGCGGAGAATGCAGATAAGTCCTCAACTCCGGCTTCATCACCGTGTGACAGGCCTCCCCGCAAAACTCGACCGATTCGGTGAAGTGATACGTGTGGTAACTGCCCATGGCCGTCAGAAGAAGGAAGGCGGCGGAGGCCGGAACGAAAAAGGCCAGCAAGCGCCGGTCATGCCTCCGGGAAAGATCAATATTGATCTGCAAAGAGGGGGCCGAGCCGCTCGCTTTGGCCAGCCTCCGGCGCCAGCGCCAGGCGCCAAAGAGAAAAATGACCAACCCCGCCATCAAGAACGCCGGCGCGACCAGAAAGGTCAGTATCCCAACATACGGATTGGCCGAATAAACGACCGAATCCAGAAAGAACAGCAGCAAGAAGGCGAAGACGCTCGAAGCCATGAGCACCAGGCCCGCCAGCGAAACCCAGTTGCGGAACAGGGAGGGCGGTTGGACCGGTCCGGTTGGCGCGGGTGTGTTCATAAGCGGGACGCCGGCGTGTTGGAGCACCCTTTTTGCCGCTGCTCCAACACGTCACGACTCCGTTCGCGTTTTCACTTCTTGAACGTGCGCATATAGGTGACAAGCGCCTTGATTTGGTCGTCGGTCAAGCCTTCGGCCGGCTTCATCAGGGTTTTGTCGTCCTGCTTGAGTCCTTCCTTGATGGCTTTGACGGCCGCGTCGTCCTTCAACTCCTCCTGGACTTTGGCATCCGTGTAATCCTTTGCGCCCAGTTTCTTGCCCATTTTGGTCTGTCCCTTGCCGTCCTCGCCATGGCACTTGGCGCACTCCTTGTCGAAGAGCGCCTTGCCATCCTCCGCTTGCGCGGTCCACGCCGCCAACACGCAGGTGGCGGCTGCGATTATCATGCTTTTCTTCATGTTTCCTTTGCGCGTTCGTGCTTTGACTGCGGATCCCCGGCGGCGAACGCCAATCCGCCGGGAAATCCTTTCCGCCTATGCCCCCTGGCCGCGCGCCTCCGGCCCGTTGGCCCGGGGCGCGGCGCCCGGAACCACGTTTTCAATGGTCGGCAGGTCCAGGGCCAGGAAATACTTGATGAGCACCGCCAAAATGATGAACGGCAGCGCCAGCAGCCCCGCCGAGAGCAGCCACCCTTCCGAGCCGGCAAACTCCATCTTGTAGCTCATGAAACCGCGAAAGCTCTTGGAAAAAAGCTGCCCGCCAATGACCACGTTCCACCGCATCGCCAGCACCCCCATGAGAATCAGCGCCGAGCTGGCGAAATAGACCCGCCGTCGGTTCAATTGAGCCACCTTCCGGCGGGCCAGTTGCATCGTTCCCAGCAGCAAAAACGGAACCAGTGTCCCCAGGCAGGCCTGTCCGATGAGCAGCGTGTAAAAGAGCTTGCTCGACGCCAGATACCTCAGCACGTCAATCCCCTCCTCCGCCGAATAGAGCCGGTGCAGCCAGTCCAGTCCTTCAACGGTCGCATCCACTACCAGCGCGAAAAAAAGGAAGCTCGCCATCAAATCCAGGCACCGCATGTCCGCCGTCACACGCCGCGCCCAGCATAGGAACATATAGACAAAGACGCAGAGAGCCATGCCCGAAACCACCGCTGAGAGGATGAAAATGATGGGCATGAGCACGTTGCCCCACCACGGATTGGCCTTGATGGAGCCGAAGATGAAACCGACATAGCCGTGCAGCAGAAAGGCCGAGGGAATTCCCACGATCGAGATGATCCGCCCTATCCGCGCATCCAACTGAAGCGCCGGCTCCGAAACATCGGTCACTCCAAGGGTAAAGGCGCGATAAACGATGCCCCGGAGGCCCGATTCCGTCCTGGACCACTCGACAAAGTCCCGGCGGTAGTCGAACCACAGTTCCAGCAGCAGCACGGCCATGAGGTACCAGGCATAGACGAAGCCGAACATGGCCATGGGCGAACTGAAGTGGGGCGTCATCATGATCTCAAAGCATCGCTCGGGGTGGCCCAGGTGAAAGAGCAACGGCAGCGGCGCGCAAACCAAGAACGCCAGCGCCGTCAACAAGGCCAGCCGGTAGGTCGGCTCCAGCGCCCTGACTTTGAACACCCGCACCAGCGACGCCATGATGAACGCCCCCGCCACCAGGCCCGTCACGTAGGGATAGACCACGATGAGCACGCTCCAGAGCGGATGGAGCGTCCGTTCGTTGGGATAGACGTAGCCCTCCAATTGCGGCAGCGCGTCCACCACGTTGGTGAAAATGCCTGCGTGCATCATCGCACCTCCTCATCCAGGCCCGCGTAGGCCACGCGCGGTCCGGTGCCCAGGTTTCGCTTCAGCCCCTCCACCTTGTTGTTGGCGATGAATTGCTTCAGCGGGTCGTCCGCCAGCGGGTTGTTCAGGTCCCCGAAAACCCGCGCCTGCGAGGGACAAACTTCCACGCACGCCGGCTTAAGCCCGCGCGTAATCCGGTGGTAGCACAGCGTGCATTTGTCGGCCGTGTGCGTTTCCGGATTGATGAAACGGCATCCGTACGGGCAGGCCTGCACGCAGAATCCGCAACCGATGCAGTAATTCTTGTCCACCAGCACCACTCCGTCGGGCGCCTCGAACGTCGCCCCCACCGGGCAGACCTGCGAGCAGGGCGATTTTTTGCACAGGTTGCACAGCTTGGGGACGAAGAACGACTTGAGAATGTCCTCCTTGGGCACCAGCGCCTCCGGGAAGCCCTTGATCCCGCCGTCCGGAGAGTCAACAATCGTTTCACCGCGCGTTTCCCCCGACCCCGGCTTGGGCTTGGTGATGACGTAACGCTCGATCCACGTGCGGAAATGCGAATCCGGCACGCTGTTCTCCGCCTTGCACGCCTCCACGCACAGGCCGCAACCAATGCACCGGTCCACGTCCAGCGCCATGAGCCATTGGTGCTTGCCCGGATCATACCCCTTGGGCGCCGCGGATAAGACGAACACGTTTTGCACCGTCGCCTTGCACACCCCGCCGGCAGGCGCGGCCAGAATCCCGGCGGCCATTCCAGCCAGATTCTTGAGGACGCCGCGGCGCGTGAGGGTCTGGCTCATGGGACCTCGTTGGGTTGATGGGGAACGTGGCATTCGGTGCAGACGCTTCCCGTGTAATGATTGTGGACGTTGATTTGATGCAGCCATTTCGGACGCGACGGGCTGGCCTGATGGCACCGGACGCACAAACTCACGTCCAGCTTGGGCAGTTTGTAAGCCGGATTTTCCACATGCGCGCGGCCCGGCCCGTGGCAGGTTTCGCAGGAAAGCCCCTTGTGTTCGCCTTTGGCCAGCTTCTGCGCGTGGTCCGAATGGCATTCCAGGCAGGAGGCCTTTCCGGCCCAATAGGGCTGCCGCGAAGCAATCTCCCCCAAGGCGTCTCCCCGGTAATGGCCGTATTGCCCAAAGGAAAGCGGCGTCAGAAAGTAACGCAGGGTGAAATAAACGGCCACGATCCCGATGGTCAGCAGCACCAGCCGGATGACTTGCGGGGGCATTTTGAACAATCGCGCCATTCTGTCCCTTCTATTGCGGCCCGGCATTTCCGGCGGCGTAGGATTTCCGGTTTGTTTTCACGTCAAAATCATCGCTACGTCGGGCAATTTCGGCTTTACGGGTTTTGTCATTTAAACGACATTTCTTGTGGGTTCGCCCCCGCCTCCCCCGCACCCGCAAGACTGTTCTTGGAGCCAATCGGCCATTTCGCATAGGCCCTCATAATACTCTTCCCGCCCCATTCCCAGCGCCGCGGCCCCAAAAATCTCCGCGTCATCGGAGGAGGCGAACGGCCCATAGTTGACAACGACCAACTGATAGAGCGCCAGATGCGCCACCCGGTCCATCCGCGTCATGAACAGAGGATGAATGTGAATGACAAATCCCTCTTCCGGCTTGTCGCCATTGGGCCGGGCATACGCGCACTCCCCCTTTTGGAGCGGGGCGGGGTCAAATGCGACCGTGCAGGGGTATCGGACGCACGCGCGGTCCTGGAGAAGGCGCAGCAATTGGTTCCAGCCAATGCAAGGGCCATACTTTTCAAATATCCCGGCGCCCTTGGCGGCCACGTGCTCGCTCAAGGATTGCCGGGCTTCATCGGCTGTAAGTTCTCTTGACATTGGACCGCCTCTCATCCCCCCATCGGGGCGGCGGCGACCGCGGCCCCTCTTAATGCTTCATGCGCCGCTTCGTTCTCCTTGGACAGGCGTCCCTGGAGAATCGGGACCGACATCCGCAGAAAGATCGTGTAGCAAAGCAGGCCGAAGGCCCAGATGCCAAAGCAAACCAGCGTCTCGTTGAGCGAAGGCCGGTATTCCATCATCTCGCCCAGCGGCGTGGGAATGAAGCCGGGGATGACCAGCCCCATTCCCTTTTCGATCCAGATGCCCACGATGCATAGCACGCACGTCAGGTTCAGCCATTTAAGGCTCCGGCTCACCGGCAGCACCAGCAAGACCATCGCCACCAGGTTGAAAACGATCGCCGTCCAAATCCAGGGCACCAAGGCGTGATGATGGTCAAGGCCCACGAACAGATACTTGGAGGAGACCACGTGCAGGTTGCCCGAATAGAATTCCTTGAACACCTCGTTCAGGAGCAGAAACACATTGATGAGCATCGAAACCTGCACGATGCTGCGCAGGGTCATCAGCGCCCGGTCGGTGATCAGCAGCCGCTCGGACATTCTGGAGCGGACGATTTTGTTGACCTGGGGGTATTTCATCAGAAGCCGCAAGGCCTCGGCGGACAGGCTCAACACCAGGCTCGGTTCCTCGGCGATGGCCGTGGCCGTGCGCGGAGTTGCATTCAGCGCCGAGATTTCTCCAACCTGTTCCCCCGGCCCGGCCGTGCGCGTGACCCGGAAGCGCCCCGCCTCCTCCCGCACCACCACCACCGAGCCGTGCAGGATGAAGAAGGCCCTGTCGTCTTTCTCTCCCTGCCGCAAGAGCGCGTCGCCCTTCTGCACCTCCAGCACTTCCACCATCGGCAGCACCCGCTGCCGTATCTCGTCGGGCACCGAGGCCATCTCCAGAAGGTCATGCGACAACTGGGCGAAGTCCTCCAGAGTGGCGGCGCGCCGTTTGGCCCGCTGCGAAGGCGCGCCGGCCAGGGCGGCCACCCCAGCGACCGGCGATGGGGAAGAGGTCACGCGCCGAACCACCTGCATGGCCAGGATGATCAGAGCCGGTCCGGCCGTAAATGCCGACGCCAGGAAACGGGGACCGACAATCGAAGAATTCCAGTAGGGCCGCCCGCCCAGACCCACATAGAGAAAGGCCGTCACGGTGTGGATCGAGACCGCCCAGACAATGGCGATGAAAACGAAGGGAAGGTAAAACCATTTGCCAGGTTTGGTCTTGCGATACCGGCAGTAGAGCAGATAGCCGCAGATATGGACATTGAGCAAGAGATAACCATTGAGCACAATAACGTCCCAACTGAGCATGGACCTGGGGAAGTTGAATTGCCCGATCCAGGGGATCAAATGCCAGAAACGGTCCGGCCGCCCCAGGTCAACGGTCACAAAGGCCAGGCACATCAGTATCGCCGCCACTGCCAGCAGTTCCCCGAAGATCACCAAATCATGCAGGTCCTCGTTCTTATAGATATAGACGGGAATGACCATCATCACCGCCGCCGCCGCCACGCCGACCAGAAAGGTGAAGTTGGCGATATAGACGCCCCAGGAAACCTCGTCGCTCATCCCGGTGACGATCAGCCCCTGGGCAAACTGCCGGCAATAGGCGTTGAGGCCCAGCAGGCAAATCACCGCCAGCCCACCAATCCACGCGTAGTAACGCCAGTCGCCCTCCAAGGCCACCCCCGCGCATCGCCTCAGAAAAACACAGTAGTTCCGAACCGCCCGCATCATACGTCGAAGTAGTAAAAGAAACGCGGTCGGGTGCCCAGTTCTTCCTTGAGCCGGATGAAAACCCGTTTGGTTTTCAGGATATAGTAAACCTCGCTGTTGGGATCGAGAATGTTGCCGAACTTGCGCGCCCCGGCCGGGCAGACCTCCAGGCAGGCCGGATAGCGGCCCGCCCGCGTGCGCTGGATGCAGAAGTGGCATTTCTCCATCACTCCCTGGCGCCGGGGCCGGTTGCCCAGATACGCCATCTCCGGATTCAGGCGCTCCTTGGGAATGGAGGGCTTGGTGAAGTTGAACCGCCTGGCCCAATACGGGCACGCCGCTTCGCAGTAACGGCAGCCAATGCACCAATCATAATCCACCACCGTGATCCCGTCGGCCTCCTGCCACGTCGCATGGACCGGGCAGACTTTGACACAGGGCGGATTCTCGCATTGCTGGCATTGCACAGGCATGTAGAAGAAGCCCTTTTCCGGAACCGAATCCGGCGCATAAAAGTGCTCCGCTTTGTCTATGTCCAGCGAGCCGTCGGGCAGCCGTAAAACCCGGATATATTGAATCTCCGGATTGCGCGACTCGTTGTTCTCCTCCACGCACGCATGCACGCATTTGCGGCATCCGATGCACCGGGTCAGGTTCAGGCAGTAAACGAATTCCACCCCGTCCATTGGCTTCAAATCCCGCACGTGCGGACGCTTGCCATACTCCTTTTGCACCTCGTCCTCGATCCGCTTCAAAACCTTGTCCATGTCCTGGGGCGTCATCTCCTTGTAATACTTCTGCAAAAACCGCTGCATGGTGGGAAAATCGTTCATTTCCAGCAGCGGCTTCAGGCTGGCGGCCAGCGCGGCCAACCCCGTCGTCACCACGGCCGAGGTGCGCAGAAAGCTCCGCCGCCCCATTGCGTTGCCTGGCAGCGCTGGATTACCGGTTGGAGACGAAGGTGGGCGGTCCATATTTGCGAGGATTATCCGTGCCCGCTCAACGGAGCGGCTGTGGAGGTGATCTCCCTCAAGGGGTGCGGGCCGGGGGCGGGCTTGCGCGAAGGAAACGGCGGTGAATGCGGGTTGTGGCAGTTCACGCAGTCCTTTCGTTCACGACCGGCGACCCTTGTTTCGTCCCAATACCCGCTGGTCCGCCCGTGCGCGCCGGCATCCCAGTCGGCTTTGGTCGGCCCGTGACAACTGCCGCACAATTGGGTGCTGTCCTCGAATTTAAGCTCCCGCCCGTCCCGCGGCTGGAGCAAGACCAAGTTGGTCTCGTTGTGACAGTTAAAACAGTTGTTGTTGCGCCCGTGCCGCCCATGTCCCATCACGATGTCGGGGTGCTCCTTGGCCACCAGGATGTTCCCGTTGGTGTCCAGGCGCAAAGGCGGCGGCTTCTTCTTGTCGTGACAGGCGTAACAGTCAAAATCCGACAGGTCCGCTCCCGCCCGAACCAGGTCCGCGTAGGACTGCCGGGTGGTTGACCGGTCAAGAAAATTTGTGTCCACCAAGGGGATCGCGGGGCGCCTGACCCGCGTCCCTACCGCATCCGACAGAAAAGCCAGCGCCAGCGCCGAGAAGCTCGCGCACACAACGGCCAGGGTGACTCCGCTTTTCGCGTTGGCTCTCATCGGGCGGCGGACGGAGATGGCAGGACACGCTCCACCTTCCGTCTGAACGCTCTGGCGCTATTTCTTGAATGCTCGAACCTTCGCCACCAGCGCCTTGATGTCGTCGTCCGAGAGTCCTTCGGCGGCTTTCATCTTGGTCTTGTCCCCGTCTTTGATGCCCTCCTTGATGGCTTTGGTCGCCTGTTCATCAGTGAACGAATCCTGATATTTGGCGTCGGTCATGTCCTTGATTTCAAGTTTCTTGCCCATTTTGGTGTCCCCTTTGCCATCGGCGCCGTGACACTTCTGGCAATTCTTCTCCCAGATCGCCCCGGCGTCCTCGGCCAGCAGCCCCGCCGTGCTTGCCGCAAGGGCAAGAATGCTCAAATATACCTTTGTCCGTTTCATACGTGTTCAACCTTTCTTATGGATTCTGGCCATGCCGCGCCCCTCAGCGGGCCGCACTTCGGCCCCGTTCGCCAACCAATTCGCGTTTATTCCGGTGGCTCCGGCATGACTGATCTTCTTTCGGCGTTACGATGGCCGGGACGATTCGCCCGCGCTTACCCCCAATTGTCATTTCCTTGCCTTTTCTTGGCATTCCCCTGATGGAGAAATGATTGGTTCACAGGCGTTTTCACCCGCAAACGGCCCCAATTCGGTTTGAGGCAACCAGATTCAGGCACAACGTACGCAATTTTTGGCTGGCCCGCTTTCCCATCTAAAGTTCAAAAACGATACCGCAAGGTGGCATAAACGAGATTCACGCCATAGTCGGCGCTGCCGCCCGTCGCCGCGTCCAAATAGCGGAAGTATCCATACTTCAATGAAAGCCGGATCCGGTCGCTGATCCGGCGCGTGAGCGTTGCGGTGACGGAATGCTCCCTCCCGCCAGCCCCGTAAGGGACCCCCTCCAGAGAGTTGTTATAGTAATCGTCGGCTTGATAGTAGAAATAACTCACGCTCAGGTCTGTCTTGTTGTCCAGCACCAGCCCTGAAGTCAGGTTCACCGTCCAGTAGTTGTTCCGGGCGTCCAGTATGGCCTGGGTGGCACCTGACGCCGGAGTTGCCGTCTCGCTCAGGACATAATTGAATCCGGCTTGCAGGCTTAACCGCGACCAGGGCGTCCAGGTTGCGTCCTGCGCCAGAATGTGGCTTCTCATGGTGGAGGACTCCACATCGGGCAGGCCCGCCAGCGGGTCGGGCTCCGTGTGGATGGTGGACCATTGATACTCATAGCGGCTGATCAGGCTCACATTGGGCCGGGGTCTGACCGTCAGCCTGAGATTCCCGTCGTAGGTGGCGAACTTTTGCATCTCCAGATAGCCCGGATAGCGGGTCGGGCCGTTATTCGGTGTGCTGTCCACCGTAGTGCCATAGTGGTAACTGTCCAGTTTGTAGTAACCGCCGACATCCACCGTGACGCGGCGCGAGGGATACCACCTGGCCCCGGCGGTGTACTTCTCAATGAAGTTTCGCTCGCGTATCCCGCTCTGCACGCCCGGCAGCCCGATTCCGCCCACCGGGATCAATCCGCCGTATTGATCCAGATTCCCCTCCACCTCGGTTATATCAACGCAAGCGTGGAGCACCCAGTTGGTGATCCCCCGGTAGGCCAGGTCCAGCCGGGTGCGCACATCCAAATCCCCGGTGTCGCCTTCAGAGGCAAAGGGCACAGGCGTGCTGGCGCCCAGGGTTTCAATCCCGCTGGAGGCCGAATTCTCATCGTCCTTTTGCACCCGCACCGACGGGATGATGGTCAAATCGGGCGCCGGCCTGTACAAAAGGTTGAGGTCCATCACATATTCGTTCATCCGCGAATTGCCGCCCAAATTGTAGTAGCCGAAACCATATTGGGCGTTGGGCACGTACCCAACATCGAAGTCCGACCCGTAAATGCGGCTCCCGAAAAACGTGTTGTCCAGCCGCGAGTAGGCGAGGCCCGAAGACAACAGCAAATTGGTTCTGAGCCAGGTTTCCGTGAAGGTGTGGACATCAAACGCGTCATAGCTGGTGCCTTGCTTGTCAGTGATCTTCTGTTGGATCGGTTCACCCGGAAACTCCGTCAGCTTCAGAGTGTCGTTCAATTGTCCCATCTCGAACTGCATCCCCAGGCCCAAATCCGTCTTCTTGACGCGCTCGGAGAGGTCCAACTTGAGATTGTCGGCATGTTCATGGATGTCTTCAATCGAGGGGCTGAGTCCTCGCACCACCGTGCCGCCCGCATGATCGGTGTCTCCCCAGATGGTCGAATCCTCCTCTCCTTCCCGAAAGGTGTGCGTGTACTTGAAGACGCCGTTAATCCCCTTTTCGGGCGTCAGCCCGGCCTCGAGGGAGAAGTTCCCCCGATCCAGCCCCGGCGCGTCTTTCGAGAGCGGATAGTTCATGTCCGTCGGTGGATAGAAGCCGCCATCCCCGTCGGTCCAGGTCCGGAATTCCCTGTAGGAAAAACGCAGATAGCCCAGCTTCTCGCGCTCGATGCCCAGCTTCAATTTGTAGTCGTCCTGATCGAACATCGCCCGCCCGTCCAGGGACAATGTGGTGGTCTTGTCCAGATTGGTCACAAAATGACCACCCTCGATTCCGCCAAAGCCTGTCCCCACGATTTGGTGCTGCTGTTGGAAGTTGGCATGGTTGCCGCCAGCCGAAATCCCCCCCGCCCCAAGTTCGATCCAGTTGGGATAGGAGTTTGTTCCTCCCTCGAACATCTGTTCCCGCGTCATCGGCGCGGGAACCGCCGCCGGCGGCGCATTGGTCTCAGCCGCGCAAACGGGGGACACCGAAACGGGCAGACCCAGCAGCAACGCCCAGTAGCCGCGGATGGGTTTATCCTGGAAAGGGTGGGCTGATTTCATAGGCGCCAGGGCTGGAGTTTAGAATCTCAAATAGGGGCTGACACGGGACCCATGCACGGCCTCGTGACAGCCGGCCGTCCAGCAGGTGCCCTGCTGCACGCGCAAAGTGTGATCGGATCCGCCGATGAGAAGCTGGCCCCCGCTGACCTGTTGAAAGTGGCACTTAAAACACAGGTTGGCGTTGCGCTCGGTCAACAGCTTGGCATTGACCGATCCGTGCGGCGCATGACAGGCCGTGCATCCCTCGTGCAGGGCCTCGTGCTGGAACACGAAAGGCCCGCGTTGGGCCGGATGGCAGCGAAAACACGCCTCGTTTTGCGATAGCAGCGACGTGCGGCCCCCGATGTATATCGAGCCTTTGTGCGGCGAGTGGCAGTCCGTGCAGCCCAGTTTGTCCTCCGTCACCGGATGATGGTTGGGAAGACTAAACTGGCCCCGCACATCGGCGTGGCACTGGAAGCAAACCGTTTCCGTCGCCCGGGCCGGCGAGACAGCGACCCGCGCCCCAAAGCTCTCCGATTTGGGGCGTCCCGCCGTGAAACTATAGGGAGGCAACACCTCGCCGCCCGAATCGGAGTGGAGGCTGCACGGGCCATGGCAGGATTCGCATCCGGCGCCCAGCGCATTGGTCCCCGCAGCTATCAACCGGGCGTGATCGGCCGTCGCGAATCCCTTGTAGATCTGGTCGTGGCACTGTTCGCACTCCTTGGAACCAATGTACTTGGCCCCGGGCACCTCCGGCAGCACCACCACAGAGCGGCTCACCGTGCCGCAGGAAATGACCGCCAGCAGCACGACCGCCGGCACGGCCGCCAGCGCCAGGCCTCGCGCCCATCTTGGGCCGAAGTCAGCAAGTTTGCGCAAGTCGCAATGGTTCATGATCTCTCGGCTTCTCGTTCACCAGCCCTGCCGCCTGCCGCCGGCAGCCTCAGGCCGCGCTTTCTTCCGGGCGCTTTTCGGGTCCAACTCCTCCCGAATAAAGGCTTCGGCCTGACTTACAAGCTCCGCGACATACTCCGGGTTGTGAATGCCAAAACTGCCGTCATTCTGCACCACGTAAAGATTGAAGCGGGCCTTGCGGATGTTGACCGGAATATTCGTCTGCTCCGTCGCATCCGGCCCCGGACCGCCATTGGTGCCCGATGACAGACTGCCGGGGGTGGTGTATTCCCAGGCGTTGGTCCCATATTTGGCCATCAACGAGGCGGGGGCTTTGTTGGTCGCCCAATAGTCCAAATCAAAGACGACCTGCTGAATCTCGTTTGAAACCGTGCCCGTCACAAATGTCACCAGAGAGTCAATCGGTTCGACCGATACATGGCAGGTCAGGCAGATGTCATACGTTTCCACGGCAAAACTGTGACCCGTGACGGCCGGCTGAGCCTCGCTCACAAAGGCCGTTGTCTGCATGTGGCATCCGACACACTGGTTGGTGATCAATAGCGCGTGCGACCCCGGCTGGTAAGCGGGAAGCGCGGGAAATCCCTCGCCGATGGTGCCCAGCAGCATGTTGTATTGCAGGGAGTGATGCGGTTCGCACGCATTATTGGTCCAGGATGCGCCTGCATGATTGTGGCACTGGGCGCAAACATTGATCTTGGCATTGTATTGGCTCAGGAACGTGCCATTGGTGGACATGAAGTAGTCGTTGGTGGAGGCAACGGGATTGCGCAGTTGCGCCGGATAGGCGTTGGTCTGATGCGGGTCGTGGCAGGTAATGCAAACAACCCCGATATTCGCGTCGCCCGTCGGCAACGCATTGGTCTCCAACAGGCTCAATCGCGCGGAACCGGAGTGGCACCGGCCGCAACTGTTTATCCTATTGGTGGCATTCATGTCTTCGACCACTTGCGCGTGGCCGCTGGTGCTCCACTCATCGAACGTCGGATGGCGGGCATCCGTATGACAGCCCCCGCAGACCGTCGCGGCCACTTCGGCCCGCGGCCGGACCGCGGGATCATCGGGATTGGCCGCGTGATTGGCCGCCGGTCCGTGGCAGTTCTCGCATTGCACACCGGCCAGGTGCGGTGTGCTGATGTTGTTGACAAATCCCGTCGGCAAATCGAATCCCACCGCGTGGCACGCCTCACAAGAGCGGTTGGTTTGGCCCCCGTCCGCCACGAACAACGCGTTGGTGAACGCCGCCGCATGGCGGGTATGCGTCTCGTTGGTCAGAATCGGTTCATGGCATTCGGCGCAGCTCTGAGAACCCGTGTACATGGGTGCAGGGCTGGAGACTCGGAAGAAAGCGTTGTTGGTACGGCCTGTGACGGTGGCGGTGCGGACCAGGTTGGTGTCCCCGCCCACAGCCACCCAATCGGGATGATGCAAGCTCCGTGTCTCATACAATTGGTAATAACCCGGCGGACCATCCCATGCCACTTTAACTCCGTTGCTGACCGCCGCAATCCCCGTCATGACCGGCAACCCGGGCATCCCCCCCGGCAACGCAATGCTCAAATGTTCAACGTCCTGCGCGCTGGCGCACAAGCCCGCCGCCAGAGTGGCTGCCGCCACCAGGAACCCGAAGGCCAGCCGGTTAATCAGGAGAAGTTTCGCCCTATTCATACGCCACATATTCCATGGATGGATAGGAGCATGCTCTCGGCGCCCCCGCCTCAAGGGGCTGTTTTCTTCAGTTGTTGCAGGGCGGCAATTTGAGCATGGGAGGTGAGCGCAATTTGCCGCAATTTCTCCGCTGCCTCCTCCTGGATTTTTTGAAGCTGCTCCCGGGCGGCCTGCTGGGCGGCTTCGGGCTGGTTGCCCTGCGCCTCCAGAAATCGTTGCTGGGCGTCCTTGATCTTGGCCTGCATCTCCTCCCCTGCCTGCTTGAATTGGGCCAGCCCCGCCTCGCGCAGCACTTTCGTGCCCTCTTCCAGCGAAACGCCATCCAGGTTGGGAATCGCGCGCCGGACGGCCTCCAGCGTGGCCGTGTCGGCCCGGGCCAGGGGCTGCGCCCTCGCTTTGGCCTCGGCCGCACCGGCAATGGCGCGGGTCAGGTCCGGTTCCAGCGCCTGCTCCCACTCCGGCGCCAGATGCGAAAGCGATTCCTTTTGCCCGCCGCACTGCACGGCAATTCCCAGAAAACAAGCGTTGCCCTTGTCATTGTTGAAAGCTCCAATGCCATCGGCCTGCGCGGCGTTCGCGCTGAAATTGCCCGGGGAATTACATCGAACCACCCTGACCCGCTCGCCCCCCGCTTGCTCGTATTGGCCCAGCAATTGATCTACGCGCCCGGCAAAGGCCCGGACGGATGCGGATACGCTGGAAGGATCCAGCGAAGAGTAAAACCGGATTTCAACCGGTGAATCCAGATGTTGCAAAACCGTTTGGGTCGCCTCCGACAGCGCCACCGCCCCGTTCTCCCGCCCCGGATTATGCGCGCCGCCGCTGGAAAACCAAACAGCACTCAGAACTGCGCCAGCCAGGAAGAACACCAGCGCCGGAATTATGCTCCGGGTCAATGCGCGTCCTCTTGGGCGCCCTCCCCCTCCAACCTCAATCTTGCCTGTCGGCAACGCGTTCATCGTTATTCTTTCACTACATCCGCTAAGACGGCACGCAATTTATTTTGGCCGCCAACATAAAGCAAGTCCAGTCGCTGGCGCGCTCTTGGCGGCCGGCCTCGCTGCTCGCGCGTCGGCCAGCCGCCAAATCAGTTGTCTCTCGCCGCACAGGCCGGAACGCCTACGGCGTCGAGACCACGCGGAAGAACTGTTGCACATTGCCCACCGTCGGCGTCAAGTAGCTCACCGAGGCGGTGTTGGTCGCCACAATCGGGAGACCCACATTTTGCCATCCCTGGCTTAGAGAGCTGACTTCCTGGATCTGATAGGTCGTGCCGGCCACCGTGTCGAAGGTGATATCCGCCGCCGTGTAGATCTCGAGAACATTCGTGCTGCTGTTGCCGCCCAAAGCGCTGCCATTGGCATACACAACCCCGTTGGGAACGGCCATGCCCGGCACCAAAGGATTCAGGCCCAGCGCGTACTTGAGCCAGTTCGGAATGCCGTCGCCAGCCGGGTCGGCATCGGGCGCGCCACTCGCGTTGGTCGTCGAGCCGAAATAGGCGATCTCCCACTTATCGGGCAATCCGCCCGCCACGGACACCCCCGTCAGGTCCGCGATCGAGGCCTTGAGCAGCGCCGTCGCAAAGGGGGCGTTGTGGACGCCCAGGCTGCCGTCACTGCTGACAAACTCCCAGTTGTAAGCGGCCATCAATTGGTTGGTCGTCCAGTTGGTCGTGACGGAAAGACTGGTCTTGACCGTCCCGTCCACCACGCCATGCGAGTTGGGCAACAAGGTGGACAATTGGTTCAGCATGAGTTGTACTTCCGTTTGAACGCCCTGGATGACCCCATCGCCATTGTAGTCCTCCACCGGGAAGTTGAACGTGGTGATCTCGCCGTGGCATTGGTTGCAGACCGCCACTTGGTCAACCGTGTTCGTCACGTTGTTGGTGACCACATTGTAACTCATCTCCCAAGTGTGGCCGCCTGAAAGCAGAAAACCAGGGTTGCTTGAAGCCACCGATTGCATGTGGCAGCCGACGCACGAATTGGTGACCGAATAGCGGTGGGCGGAACTGGGAAGCACCTTTCCGTAGGTAATGGCGTTGACGCCCTCGATCATGTCTCCTTGCGGGTTATCGTGCGGCCCAAAATCGCGCGAACTGGGTGGATTTGCTGAGCCGGACCAAGTCGGAAGCCCCAGTTTGTAGTTTGCCACGTTGGTCACCGCCGATCCATTGCGGCTGTGATGGCAATTCATGCACAGGTTGCCCTCTCCTCCGCTGGTGATGACCGTGCCGTCTCCGAACGTCGCCGATGCCATCACCCGGATCAGGTGACTGTCGCTGGCGGGGATCGTTATCCCGTGCGGCTCGTGGCAGGTCTGGCAGCCGATCGCCGCGTAGGCCGTGTTCGTTGGCGCAAAAGTCAGATTGGTGGACGCCCGGTTGGAAACCGCGGTAATGAACCCATAGGTGGTGTGGCACTGCACGCATTGATCGCGGCCCGTGCCGGAAGGAATGGTCGTGGTCACGGCATGGGAGGACGCGTACCATTGAGTCCCATCGGCGTGGTACGGCGGGTCGTCGTGGCATTGTTCGCAGGCGCCCACCGTGTAGGGGACGTCAAGTAATGGCCAGCCGGGAGTACTGGTTTGGCCGAAGGCTTCGGCGTGGTCGTAGCCTGGTCCGTGGCAGTTTTCGCACGTAATATTGGCCACGTCCTGCAGATTGTTGGACATTGCCGCCCAGTTGCCATTGGTCAACACGGTCGGAAAGGTCCACCCGTCCTTTAGGGCGATGCTGTAAAACCCGTCGTCACCCAGCGCGCTGGCGTTGGTATCGTACCCGGTGGTGTGGCACTTGATGCACGACTGGCTGTATTCACTGCCAAAAGCCCCGTCAATGCCTTGGGTGAATATGCTCGCGTGACCCGTCGCCGCCCAGAACGGATAGATGTCAGGCGCGGGGCTGCCGCTGTGGCAGGCCGCGCACACCGCCACGCCCATGTACTTTTCCGCGTTCAGGCTCACGCTCACGTTGGTCGTCAGGTTGGTCGTGGCTATCGTGACGGTGACCGTGTACTGGCCCGTCAAGTCCGGACGCAGCACCATCAGTCCCGCCATCGGCGCCACCTGATAGACCAGGCGGTCCGAGGGCAAAAAGACCGGTAAATTCGTTGCAAAGGGATCGGCCGTCAAGGCCGCCTGCGACGCTATCGGCGTCGCTGTCAAAGCCCACGTCACATTGGTGATGGACGCGGGAGACACCGCAATGTTGACATCGGCCTCCAGGTAAACCGGCGTGCCGATCCCAAATGTGTTCAGCCCGCCCGAATACTCGGTGCTGGCCGGCAGGCCATAGCGCGAGACATCGTTGGGAGTCACGGGCCGCGTGATGACCCGCGCATTGAGGGACTGCGCCGCCGCTCTCTGCGCCACGGTGGCGGCCATGCCGATGAGCGCCATTGTCAACAGACAGGATGGGGCCCTTCTGCTTCGATTCTTTATTTTCATGATTTGCATATTGTTGGGTGTTCTACGATTTGCCCTCGTGGGTGCTTATGAGTATCTGCTTTGCGGCGGCGTTCCGTCGCGCCGCCTCCTGACTGCCGGTCCCAAACCCTGATCGCCTTTGGTGTCCGCCTGTCAAAATTTGTAAAGTTGTCAAAATGTCGAAATTACTTCGCATAACCTGCCATCGGGCTTTGGAAGACACAGCCCATTTGCGGTTCAAGCCGGAACCTCTCCGGCCTTCGGGTTTCTTCACTGAGTTTGGCCATCAACTCGGCCGTGTGCTTCTCCATGATTTCACGGCATCGCTCCACTTCCTGCTCCCGCAGCCGCACGTTCTCCCGCACCAGTTGTTCCAGGTGGTCCATGTTGTAAAGAAAGACATTCTCCACTTGTTCCACCTCGGAGGCGACGTCCCGCGGCACGGCGATATCTATTAAGAACAACGGCCGGTTGGGCCGCTGCCGCATCACCGCTTCGACGTCCTCCCGATCCAGAATCGTTTCCGGGCAGCCCGTCGAACTGACCACGATGTCAGCCTGGCACATCGCCGCCAGACCATCATCCATGTAGTTGACCGCCCGGCCGCCAAACTCCCGCGCCAGTTCCTCGGCGTGCTCCATCGTGCGGTTGGCCACGATGATCGAGCCAATCCCCTTTTTGGCGATGTGCCGGATGCATGCCTCGCCCATCTTGCCCGCCCCGATGATCATCACCGTCTTGTCGTGAAAATCGCCGCCAAAGATTTTTTCCGCCAATTGCACGGCCACGCTCCCCACGGAGGTCGCGCCCCGTCCGATTTGCGTCTGCGTGCGGATGGCCTTGACCACCTGAAAGGCCCGTTGAAACGCGCAATTGATCACCCGCCCCGTCAGCTTCGCCGCGTGCGCCGCTTCGTAGGCCGCTTTGATTTGCCCGGTGATCTCCGTCTCGCCCAGGACCATCGAATCCAGCCCGCTGGCCACGGCGAAGAGATGCCGCGCGGCGGCCTCGCCCGTATGAACATAAACGTACGGGGAGACATCCACCTGGGTGCGCGCCAGCAAGCCGGGCAACTCCGCCAGTCCTTCGGCCTGTTCGGCCACGCCGTACAACTCCACCCGGTTGCATGTCGAAAGCAGCACCAATTCCGAGAGCCCGCCCTGCTCCTTGAGCCGGGTCGCCGTTTCGATGAGACGCGAGGGCGTTACGGCCAACTGTTCGCGCACGGCCACCGGCGCTGTCTTGAAGCTGATTCCCGCCACGAACATCATGCCCGCCTCCCTCCGGCAGCCCCGCCCGGCTTGAGATTGGGCCTCTTGCTCCCGCACAGACCGCTGTTCGCAACGACTTTTGCGCTCTTCATGTTGGCCGGAGCATCGTTCAGAAGGGTGAAATCCAACTACACACTGCTTGTTAAATGCTTAACATTTATTGGCCGAGTTTGCGCCCGCTGCATAAGACGATCTTCTTTGACCGGCCAAAAAATGACGCTGGAATAACAAATTCCGTGGAGTGTCCCAGCGCCTTCCCTTCTAACTTGCCGGGTCAATGGAAGGCACAATGAAACCCTTTGCCAACACAGTTCAATTGCACGGCCGCGCCCCCTCGGACGCCGCCATCCATTGTCCGCAGCCCTTCACCTGCCCTCTCACCCGCGTCAAAACGGGAATGGCCGTGCGCATCAGGGCGCTTTCCGCCCCGCCGGAGGTCACCCGCCGCTTGCGGGAAATTGGATTGGTCGAACAGCAAGTGATCCGCCTTCTCATCCGCCAACCCACCCTGATCTGCCTGGTCTGCAACGCCCGCCTGGCTCTCAGTTCGCATCTCGCGCAGATGATCATCGTCGAACCCTTGGCAGCCTGACCAGCCAAGATCAAGCCTTACTCAAAAAGCATCGTTTGAAATCTGCCCGCCCTTTTGTCATGGTTTTAGCCAATGCGGCATGAATTCTTTAACTGATACAGCTCGCTCCGCCGCCCATGTTGATGGCTGGATAGTCATCCGCATGGAAAGTGGCGCCGAGATTCGTTTTCCCGTTGCCGACAATCCCCGTCTGGCCCCGGGCTCTCATGAGCAGTTGAATCATATCGAGCTTTCCCACTTCGGTCTTCACTGGCCTGACTTGGACGAGGACTTGCCCTTTCGCGGATTGCTCGAAGGCAACCACGGCCAGTATCAGAATAAGCCCAAGCCTCACGTGGCGGCTTGAATCAGGTCTGTCCGCCCTCTCAAGCGGGCGCCAGTTGTCGGCGGTAATCGGTGGGCGATTGGCCGGTGATCTTTTTGAACACCCGGTTGAAATGCGTCAGGGATTGGAAGCCCACTTCGTAAGCAATCTCGCTGATGCGCAAGTTCGGATTGAGCAGCAGATTGCGCGCCTTCTCCACCCGCACGCGCGACACATACTCGGTGAAGTTCAACCCCGTCGCCTTTTTGAACATCTTGCAAAAATGAAACGTGCTCGTGTTGACCGCCTTGGCCACCTGGCCCAATGAAAGGTCCTCGGCCTGATTCTCCACGATGAACTCCTTGGCCCGCCGGATCACCGGCGATTCCGCGTTTTCCCGGTGGACGACGATCTGGTTGCTCACCGCCGATATGTGCTGGGCGAAGATGCTCAACAGTTTGACCATCGCCTCGTACTGTTTGGTCGTCATCACCCGGGTCCGGTCATACACCCCTTGCAGCCGGTCCCGGCTCATTTGCAGCCCCCACTCGGTGACGAGCCGCGCCGTGCGCTCCAGTTGCGTCGGCGTCACCTTCTTGCGCAGCACCTGGCCCGTCTGCAAAAAACCGATCAACCTCTCCCCCAATCGCACCGGCACCGCCGTGTCGCAAAACCCCAACTGGCAGGTCACCGTCGCCGCCTCATACTGCGCGCTCTCCGAAAGTTGCTGCTGGATTTGCAGGCACGTCGCGCACGAGCGGCTCTTCTCCGCCAGCATCGCGCACAACGGATTCTCGTGCCGCTTGCCGTGGTGCGGCAACTGCCACGATTCCACCGGCCGCAACGACACCGGCAGTCCCGTCGTTTCGCTGAACGCCTTCTCGTAATCCTGAAAAATCCGCGAGTTGATCAGCCTCTCGATCAAATCCTTGTTGTCGTGCCGGTTCATCTGCTTCTCCGACGCCGACTGCGCATAATTTGTCGTCATCTGAGCAATTTAGCGCCGAAGCCCGCCCGCCGGCAATAAGGAAATGCCCCAGACACATATTGGGAACATTAACTAGATGACATAAGGAACACGCATCAGCCTTCTCAATTGGCCCCCACGCCCACCCCCTCAAAACACTTCCGCCCTCAATCCGGTCTCTGCTTTGATCTGCTGGCTGATCCGCGAGAGCTTCTTGAGCGGCAGATGCCCGCAATCCGACTTCGCCGTCGGCCGGGTCGCCGAATAGATCTGCACCAGCGATATCCGCGCCCCGCCGTTCTTCAGGTCGTTGAGCCGCATGATGTACTCGTCTATTTCCTGCGGCAGCGGTTCCTGCCCCGCCACCAGCGGAAACAGACTTTGAATGATCACCGGCCTCTGCCGGCCCACCAGCAGCGTGTTGGCTATGACTTTTTCCAGCGGCACCCGCCCCCGGTTGACTCGGTCCATGTGCGATTGCGTCCCCGCGTCCAGCTTGATCCAGATTTCGTCATCGTGCGTAAAGTACTGCAGGCTCTCCTGCACCGGCCTCAAATCCAATCCCGTCCCGTTGGTGATGAGCGCCAGTTTGAAAAACGAATGCGGCTGCCTGGCCCTTGCGTGGACCACCACCTGCACGGCCTCCGCGAAATTCCCGCACAGCGTCGGCTCCCCGTCCCCGCTCAACGCCACGTGGCGCAATTGCAGCAACTCGTCGCTCAACTCCCGATACGCCGCGTTCTCCCGTATCCTTCCCGACCTCACCAGGAACAGCGTCTTGTCCAACTCCTCCGCCATCACCCCGATCTCCAGCTTCTGGTCCGCCGCCGGCGCACTCCGGTTGACCTCGCAATAGACGCAGTCAAAATTGCAATACCGATCCGGATTCATGTTGATGCCGATCGAAAGCCCCCTCGCCCGCGGCGAGATCACCGTATAGACAAATCGGTTGTCCAGAAAGTTCCGCGGACACCCGAACGCGGTCGCAGCGGGAACGGCCGGCGGTTTCTCGACACGCTCACTCACTGATGTGTCACTGGAATGTGTCACTGGAGAGGCCTCTTCCTTTGCCGGCTTATGCCCTCGGGCGCGCGCCGCGGGCCGCGCATACCCGCGACAAACCGCCGTCTTCGCTTCGGCGGCATAAACACCCTGGAGCGTTGCTCAATGTTTCATTTTTCACGCTTTGTTTGCCAGCCTAATCGCGGACCGGCGGAGCGACTACTCTCTCTTTGGCAAATACCGGCCTTATTTTGCCCCCGGCCAGCCTCTTTTAATCCTAATCTTAATCCTAATCCTAATCTTAATCTTTCTTTTGATTAGCATAGATTATGATTAGGATTAACATTATGAGAAAAGCAGACCCCCGCCTGTGTAACCAGTACTGGTGACTTGGTGAAAACCGGCCGCCGGGCTATCTTCTTGCACGTTGACGGTGCAATGGTGCGGTGGGTGTGTCCCGCGCCGGACTGGTCAGCCGGACAATTTTCCTTGTTCTCATAACGAAGGCCGGGCGAAAGCCCGGCCTTCTTCTTTTCCCTCTCATTTGTGGCTCGTCAACGCCCAATCGCGAATCCACACTGCCGGGGTGTCCGGGACCCTGGTCATCAACGAGATCTATCTCAGCCTGCAAGGCGAAAGCTCCTGGGCGGGATGGCCCTGTGTCTTCGTCCGCCTGACCGCCTGCAATTTGCGCTGCTCCTACTGCGACACCGCCTACGCCTTCACCCAAGGCAATGAAATGGCCCTGCCGGAAATCCTCGCGCGGGTCAACTCGCTGGCCAAATCTTTCCCCTTCCCTCCGCCGCCCCTGGTCAAACCCAATGTGGCATCGGCGTCCCGCCGCTGTCTCCCTCCGCCTCCCCTCCGGTTGCCGCTGGTCGAACTGACCGGCGGCGAGCCGCTATTGCAGAAAAACTCTCTGCCCCTGATGCTCTCCCTGTGCGACGCCGGCTTTACCGTCCTGCTTGAAACCAGCGGCGCGCTGGACATCGCGCCCGTGGACCCGCGCGTGCGGCGCATCATGGACTTGAAATGTCCCTCCAGCGGCGAGTTAAAGCGCAACCGCTGGGAAAACCTCCGGCACTTGAAGCACACCGACGAGGTGAAGTTCGTCATCGGCACCCGCCAGGATTACGATTGGGCCAAACAAATCGTCTTGACCCGCAATCTGGCCCGGACATGCCCCGTCCTCTTTTCCTGGGCGTCGCCGCTGCTGCCAAGCCAGCGGGACAAGTCCCTTCGCAAAGTCCCCGCCGGCCAGGTTCCCATCTCGCGCCGGGAACTGGCCGAACAGATCATCGCCGACGCCCTGCCCGTGCGTTTCCAACTGCAACTCCACAAATTCATCTGGCCGCCCGACCAAAAGGGCGTCTAGCGCTCTAATTAAAGGTTGCCGGGGTTGCCGGGGTAGGGTCGCCAGATGTATCGCGTGCCCACCCAGGGAAGGTCGTGCGGACTTGATCGCGGGGTTGTGGACACGCCGATAGAGAGGGCTTGTGTGGGTTTGTCCGCGCCCTCGTAGTTGGCGATCCAGAGCGTGGCTGAGTCCAGCCATCCGTGGTTTTCGGCATGGCCATCGGCAAAGCTGAAGGTCTCGCTGGTGACATGGTAGGCCGCCGGGGCATCCCCCCATGTCAGACGTTGAAAATTCGGCGCGATGATATCGTTAATCAGCAGGAGCCAGCCCCCCATGTTTTCGTAAACGACGAAGCCTTGGGCAGCGGTTTCGTGGCGCGGATCGTTCTCCTCCAGGAAGACAAAGCGGTCGGCCGGATGCCGCACCTGGCTTTGTTCGGTCACGTTCCATGAAGGATCCCACCCGCCATTCATGTAATCCGCCACCGAGTAACTGTCGAATGCCGTGTCGGTGCCGGAGAGCCATCGTTTGTCGGCCGGACAATGAATCACGTCGGGGTTTTTGCAGTACTTGCCCAAACCGCCTTGGAGAAAGCCCTGCTCGTCCAGCCACCGGTTCATGGCCGAGGGGGTGTCAATACCGGCCGGTATGACGGCGGGCATGACAAAGGCCCCGCTGGCGGGATCCAGGCGCCAGTCAGAAACCACGTCGCATTCGGCGCCGACGATGTAGTCCCGGTTGTCGTCCGCGTACATCTTCCAAGCCAGTATCAGTTGCCTTTGATTGTTGAGGCAGTAGCCACCCATGGCAACCAACTTGGACTTGGCCAGGGCGGGCAGCAGCAGCGCCGCCAGGACGGCGATGACGGCGATGACCACCAGCAATTCAATCAGCGTGAATCCCTGGCCCTTTGCGGCGGACGCTTTGTTCATACTTTGCTCATCCCGGCTCGACCGCTCAATCTTTGGCTATTCTCAGGCCAAATCCCGGTTTGGCAAGCTTTTTCCAACGGACTTTCGGGGCGTTCACAGCCCGTTCGCGCAGATGTCTCAAAGTTTGGCTGTCAAGCTTTAAGGCAACGATGGGCATGGCAATGATGTTTGGCCTTCATGTACCGAGTGTTCTTTGTCACAATGCCGGTGCGCATGAAATCCAATTCAAAACGCGTGCTGGACCTCCTCCGCACCTACGAATCGCCCAACATGCTCCACATCGAGCCGAACGGCTCCTGGCCCATCGTTTGGGAACGGGCCAAAGGGACGCGCGTGTGGGACGCCGACGGCAAGGAGTATCTTGATTTGACCGCCGCCTTCGGCGTGGCGGCGGCGGGGCACGCCAATCCGCGCGTCGTCGCCGCCGCGCGGCGGCAGTTGGGCCGCTTGCCCCACGCGATGGGAGATGTCCATCCCCACGCGCCCAAGGCGGCCCTGGCGCGCGAGTTGAGCCGCCTGACTTTTGAACGCTGGACCGGCGGGCGCTTCGCCGGCAAGACCATTTTCAACAACTCCGGCTTCGAGGCGGTCGAAGCCGCCCTCAAAACCGCCCGGCTGGCTTCGGGACGCCGGGGCATTGTGGCCTTCACCGGCGCCTATCACGGCCTGGGTTACGGCGCTCTCAACGCCACCCACCGCCCCTTCTTCCGCGCGCCCTTTCTCTCGCAGTTGGGGCGATTCGGCCGTTTCGCGCCCTTTCCAAAAAGCGACTCCGATCTGCCGCCCCTGCGCGCGCGGCTCAACGAGTTGCTGCGCGGCAAATCCATCGGCGCGGTGCTCGTCGAGCCAATCCAGGCCCGCGGCGGCATCAACGTCCCCCCCGCCGGCTTCTTGCCGCTCCTGCGCCAGCTTTGCGACCGGCACGGCGCCCTGCTCGTGCTGGACGAGATTTTCACCGGCTTCGGCCGCACGGGAAAATGGTTCGCTTGCGAGGAAAGCGCGACCCTGCCCGACCTGATCTGCCTGGGCAAGGCGCTCACGGGCGGGTTCCCTCTCTCGGCCTGCGTCGGGCGAGCCGATATTATTGACGCGGCCTGGCCGCCCTCGGCGGGCGAGGCCATTCACACCAGCACCTTCCAAGGCAACCCCGTCGGCTGCGCGATGGCCCTGGCGCAAATCGCGGAGATTGGCGCCAGGGAATTGCCGGGGCGCGCGGCGGAGACGGGCATTTTTCTTCTTGACTCTCTGCGGGCGGACATTTCCGTTCCGGGCCGCCGCCTCCAGGTCCGCGGACGCGGCCTGATGGCCGGCCTGGAGATCACGAACGACCCACGCCTTGTCATGCGCGTCATCAAGGACATGCTGCGCCGCGGTTTCATCCTCCTGCCCGAAGGCGCGCGCGGGGACGTCATCAGCTTTACCCCGCCGCTAACCATCCGCCGCGCGGAGCTGGCCGCGGCGGTTGCCGCGTTGAAGGAATCGCTGGCGTGAAACTCTCCGAGATCAAACTGGTGCTCGCCCAACGCGGCTTGAAACTGACCAAGTCGCTCGGGCAAAACTTTCTGCACGACCAAAACCAGCTCCGCCGGATCGTCCGCGCCGCCGAAGTGGGACCGGCGGACAAAGTCCTGGAAATCGGCCCCGGCCTCGGTCCGTTGACCGCGCTGCTGGCCGGGCAGGCGGGCGAGGTGCTGGCCATCGAAAAGGACCGGCGGCTCTTCGATTTCCTGGCGCAAAAGTTTTCGACAGTGTCAAACCTAAAACTGCTCCATGCCGACGCGCTGGACTATTTGCGCGGCCATCCCCGATGGGACGGCTGGAAGCTCGCCGCCAATCTGCCCTTCTCGGTCGCCTCGCGGCTCCTGGTCGAACTGGCCGCGGCCGGGGAACCGCCCGACCGCATGGCGGTCACGGTGCAACTGGAGGTCGCCCAACGCATCGCCGCCCCCGCCGGCAGCGGGCATTACGGCGTGCTGGGTTTGCTGCTGGGCCTCTGCTGCCAGTCCCGCGGCTGGTTCAGGATTCCCGCCTCCTGTTTCTTTCCCGCGCCGGAAGTGGATTCCGCCTGCATCGTTTTGGAGCGCCGGGCCGAGCCGCTGCTGCCGGCGGCCTCGCGCCAAACCTTCGTCAAACTGGTCAAGCGCGGCTTCTCCCAACGGCGCAAAATGATGCTCAAACTCCTGAAACAAGACTGGCCGGAGGACATGTTGCGCCGCGCCTTCGCCCAAGCCGGCCTCCCGCCGCAAATCCGCGCCGAGCAAATCAGCCTGGAACAATTCGTCCGCCTGACCCAAATTCTCTCCCAATGAGCGAGGAAATCTTCGACATCGTCAACGAATCCGATGAAGTCATCGGCCGGCTGCCGCGCGCGCAAGTCCATCGCGAAGGCCGTAAACATCGCGCAGTCCACGTCCTGGTCTTCAACGCGCGCGGCGAGGTCTTTTTGCAGAAACGCTCGCCCGCCAAGGACACTTTTCCCGGCGCCTGGGATTCCTCCGCCTCCGGCCACGTGGCGAGCGGCGAGGGCTACGACGCCGCCGTCGCGCGGGAGTTGCGCGAAGAGTTAGGCCTTGTCATTGGCTGGGCGCCGCAGCGGCTGTTCAAAATCCCCGCCTGCGGGGCGACCGGGCAGGAATTCGTCTGGGTTTACCGGCTGGAATCAGAGGGGCCGTTCATCTTGCACCCCGGGGAGATCGAACGCGGCGAATGGTTCACGCCGGACCGCGTCAATCAATGGCTCAAGGAGCGTCCCGGCGATTTTGCCGGCAGCTTCGCGCTGATCTGGCGCAAGAGGAACTGGCACAAGAAGAGCGCGCCACCCGCTTGAAACGCTGGAACCTGGAACGATGGCAAAAAATCAGAAGGGCCGGGTTTTTGGCCCGGCCCTTTTGACTGAGAACAAACAATAAAATCTTTTCAACGCTGCGTCGCGGACATCACGTTTTGACACTCACGGAACCCCGCTTCTTCGCCTCGTCAACTGTGGTCATCATACCTCATCCCCGCAAAGGCGAAAGTCACCAGTACTGGTGACAAGGGCGCCCGGGATCATAATGGTAATGGGGTCATCATAATGGGGTCAGTTAATGGTATTGTCATATTTTACAGACTCTTACCTTGCCGATAGAGCAGCCAAGTCAGATAACCCCGGCTGCCCATCGCCAGACGCTCCGTGAGCTTAACGGGGTCAGTTAATGGTATTGTCATATTTTACAGACTCTTCCCTTGCCGATAGAGCAGCCAAGTCAGATAACCCCGGCTGCCCATCGCCAGACGCTGCGCAATCCATGCCAGCGGCATCGTCGTCCCGGCACGCAACTCGGCTGCCAATTTCACCTTTGCCGGATCACCTTTGCGCCGGACGGCCAACTCCTCTTCTGTCCATCCCATCGCCTTGAGCCTTCCAGTCACCAACCGCTCTGCCCGAACCTCCACCGCTTCTTGCACCGCTTCTCCGTAATGGCTGGTCCCAGGTCTTTGGGACACTCCTTCCAGCAATTCGCGCCCAAACTCTTCGTCTCCCACGCAAAAGCCCTGCTCCATCCGCTGGAACTCTTCCCTCGTAATGGGGTCAGTTAATGGTATTGTCATATTTTACAGACTCTTACCTTGCCGATAGAGCAGCCAAGTCAGATAACCCCGGCTGCCCATCGCCAGACGCTCCGCAATCCAGGCCAGCGGCATCGTCGTCCCGGCACGCAACTCGGCTGCCAATTTCACCTTTGCCGGATCGCCTTTGCGCCGGGCGGCCAACTCCTCTTCTGTCCATCCCATCGCCTTGAGCCTTCCAGTCACCAACCGCTCTGCCCGAACCTCCACCGCTTCTTGCACCGCTTCTCCGTAATGGCTGGTCCCAGGTCTTTGGGACACTGCTTCCAGCAATTCGCGCCCAAACTCTTCGTCTCCCACGCAAAAGCCCCGCTCCATCCGCTGGAACTCTTCCCTCGTGTCTGCGGTTCGCCGGCGCTCCAAGCCTTGCGCCAATGCGCGCCGCCCAGCCGCGCTGTCTTTGGGAATGCCCCACTCCCCCAATAACCGGTCCACCCGCAACCAGGCCGGACGTTGGCGCGGCACTCCCATGTAAAGCGGATAGCTGCTCCACCGGAAAGTCTCCAACGGTTGCTCCGGTTGGAGCAGGTTCGCCCGGACGGGATTGAGATGGACGTAATCGCAAACACTTTTCAGGTAGCCATTGCCGCTGCCATCAACCACCAGCGCCTTGTAGCGACCACTGAACAAATGCCCGAACTGCTTGTGCCGCCGATTGAAACGGCTGGTGTAGGTCCCCAACAGCCACTTCATGCCGACGACCAGCGTGGGCTGGGGCGTTTCGATGACCAAATGAATATGATTGGGCATCAGGCAATAAGCATGCACCTGCCAGAGAGCCTTCTGGCAGGCCTGGTCCAGCGTGTGCAAAAACCCTTCGTAATCCTGATCGTCTTCGAAAATGGGATCGCGACGGTCGCCGCGATTCATCACGTGATAAATGGCCCCGGCATACTGGATTCTGAGCTTGCGCGCCACGCCCGGCAGAATGCCAAAGAGGGACCCCGCCGTCAAGCGTCATATTACAATACCATTAACTGACCCCCCCACCAAGAAGAAACATGCCGCCCGCCTGGGGTCCGGGAACAGTGGAAAAATCAGAAGGGCCGGGTTTCTGGCCCGGCCCTTCTGACTGAGAACAAACAATAAAATCTTTTCTGTCGCCCAACGCTGCGCCGCGGACCTCACGCTTGACACTCACGGAACCCGCTCTTCGCTTCGTCAACTGTGATCATCATACCCCATCCCTGCAAAGGCGAAAGTCACCAGTACTGGTGACAAGGAGCGCCCGCCTCCAATTCCGGTTCTTGGCTGTTTTCAGTGGAATAGTAGCTGTTGTCTTTCCGTACATGGCGAAGGCCCGTTCTTCAATCCCGTTGGGATTGCCAAAACATAAGACACCGCCAGCATCACTTGGTATTCCACCGAAAACAGCGAGGAACCATTTTTGCAAACGGACGTTGCTGCAAATCAACAGCTTGCGCATTTTGCTCGTCAATCGGCCTCTTTTGGCAGAAAAACCGGGGTCCCGCGGAAATTATTTTGCGTATTTTTTCGCCTTTTTCCCAGTTGTGTTCGGCTGGTTTGATGCTGCGAGTGCGCGAGCAGCGTCCGGTTGCGACGGGACTCCGACGCGGGTTCATTGTGACTTTTCGTAACAATTCGTAACACGATTGTAACTTGTACGTACCG
>Ga0326728_10002860_pt1 | contig 56020 bp, 40 predicted proteins | sample MB3enrmetagenome_FD_207602 | JGI IMG/M metagenome (GOLD analysis project Ga0326728, IMG submission 207602) | Lab enriched peat soil microbial communities from McLean, Ithaca, NY, United States - MB31MN | ecosystem: Environmental > Terrestrial > Soil > Wetlands > Peat | place: USA: New York... | reverse complement strand
TCAGCTTCTTCCCGTGGGGCGGATACCTGGCCTTCGGCCTCAGCATGGGAAGCCTGATCCGCATGGCCAAGGAGGACGCCGCCGCCCATCGCCTGATGGAATGGACGGCCCTGGCGGGCGGCGCGCTGGCGCTGGGCGGCCAGTTTTTCGCCGGGGCGCCGTACACGCTTTACGCCAAATCGGACTTCTGGCTGAACAGCCCCGCACAGATGCTCACCAAGCAGGGAGTGGTGTTGCTGCTGGTGTCGGCGGCTTTCCTGTGGACGCGCTATGGCGCCAAGGACGGCTGGAGCTGGGTGCGCCAGTTCGGCATCACCTCGTTGCTGGTCTACTGGGTGCACATCGAACTGGTCTACGGCCGCGCGTTCTGGTACCTGAAGAACAATCTGACCGTGACGCAAACCGTAGTCGCGGCGGCAGGCGTGATCCTCCTGATGCTGGCGCTTTCCACGGCGAAAACTTACTGGCATCGCGTGCGCGCCGTGCTGGACGAGCTGGGCTGGGATTTTGGCCCGAAGCCCGAGCGGATTCCGGCGGATTAATCGGGATTTCTCACGGGGAAAACCGCGAGGGCACAGGGAACTGTCCACGCGGGGTGGGGCGGCACACTGTTTCTTCGAACTTGGCTGCGCACCATCTCTCGCCGTACTCGCCGCCTGGAAGGACTGCCCTCAAAGCCCACTCGCACCCTCACCTGGCCGCCCTCCGGCATGAGCTTTCGCGGTTCGGAGCGGCTTACCACAGTTGCAGCGCCGGCACCGGAGCGTCTTCATCGGAGGGTGACCGCCCCCCTCTACTTCACCGCCCCCTTTTCCGCCGCTTCAACCGACACGTTGTGCTCGTCCAGAATCGTTCCGGTGGCCCGCTGCAGCGCGGCCCTGGCTTTCACGTACGAGCTCATGGCCACCACTTCCGCCGACTTTGCCTGCGCCAGTTGGCTCTCGTACTGGTTCACGAAGAATACCGTCGACGCGCCTACTTCGAACTTGGTCTGCTCGGCGTCCAGCGATTCCTGCTGGTATTTGCGCGCCTCCACCGCGGCTTCGTACGACGCCCGCGCGCGGCGCATCGCGATCAGCGCGTCCTCCACCTCCAGCCGCGCCTGGTTTTGCAACTGCTGCACGCGGATTAGCGTCTGCTTGATCTGCAGCTCGTCGCGCGCCAGGTCGGACTCGGCGATGCGGTTGTGAATCGGCAGCGTGACTTGCAGCCCGATCCCGTAGGTGGGATAGTCGTGCGCCAGAATCTGCCCCAGTACGCTGCCATATCCGCCCGCGAACGCCGGATTCGGATTGAGGCCGTATCCCGTGGCCGCTCCCGCCAGGCCGTTGTTCTGGAGCACGCCCACCAGGTCCACCTCCGGCCGCGTGGCGCTGCGCGCGCCCTCTAGCGCGATGTTCGAGTTCTCCACCTGCAAGCGCGCCTGGCCCAGGTCGGGACGATGCGCCAGCGCTTCCGCGATCAGGTCCTGAACGGGCCGCACTTCGTCCCTGTCGGGAATCGTCAGCGTATCGGTGGGGACCACGTGCGCCGAGCGAATGCCGGCATCCTCCGAGCGCGTCAGCACGTTTTTCAGGATGGCTTCCTGCTCTTCCAGCAGGCCGCGCGAGTTGATCAGGTCCTGGCGCGTCGAGAAAAGCTGCGCGTTGGCCCGCGACAGTTCGATGGGCGCCAGCGTGCCTTCCTCCACCTGTCCGCGCGTGTCCGACAGCAGTCTCTCGGCCAACGCCACGGCCTCCCGCTTCACTTTGACATCTTCGTACAACGCCACAAAATCGGTGTACAGCCGGACCACGCCGTACACCGTCAGGATCAACTGCTGCTGGAACAGCAGGCTGGCGATCTTCCGTTCGTTGCCGGCGATGCGGATGTAGCGCCGGTTCAGGCTCGCGCCGAAACCCCGCAGCAGCGGCTGCGTCACGGTGAGCGCCAGGCTCGACCCGGTGAAGGGATTGTAGCTGGTGGTCAGCGAGTTGATGGACTGGTGCAGATTGCCGAAGCTCAGCGCCGCCTGCCCGCCCGTGGCGAAACCCTGTTGCAGCCCCACGTTCGCCTGCGTCGCGTTGGCGATCAGGGTGTTGGTGTCGTAGGTCGAGTAAGTGGTCTGCGGCGTGGTCTGGCGCGACCAATTCAACTGGCCGGTGACCGACGGGTCGTAAACCGGTACCGCCGTGCCATTCGATTGCGCCACCGTCCCCTGCACCGAATAGTTGACCTGCGGCGCGCCCAGGACGCCGAGCTCCAGCGCATTGGCCGATACCGAAGCGCCGTTGGTGGCGCTGCCCGCCACCGTCCGGTTGGTGACCAGCGGGCTGACCGGTCCGCCCACGCCCGCCGGCGTTTCCGCCAGCGTATAGCCCAGGCCGCGCACCAAGCCGCCGCCCTGTGCGCGCCGCAGTTCGGATTCGCCCTGCGGCATGGTGAAGCGCTGCAATTCCACGTCGAGATTGTTCTCGATCGCCAGGGCGAGAGCGTCGTCGAGCGACAGGTACAGACTGCCCGCCCGCAGCAATTCGCGAATGCGTCGCGAGTTGTCGAAGCTCACCGCGCGGTTTTGGGGCAGCACCGGCGCGACGCACAGGAAGAACGCCAGCAAAAGGCTCAGGACTCGTTTCGAAACAACCATGCCCACCACTCCCTCACGGTCGCGGCTCGGAGAGCGCACGGGAGCCGCGACCGAACTGGCCGCGTCCCGCAACGCGCGACGCCGGCGCGGGCCGGCGAATCGCCCGCCCCACAGCCCTCGAAATAGGCCGCCGCAATTCCGAATCGGGGTGCTTAGAGTCGATTTCCACATTGTCGATGAATGCCCAGCGCCGCCGCTCAGCTCCGGTTGCCCGGCGCGGGCTTCTCGGCCGGCAGCGCCTTGACCTTGACGCCCTCGCGGATGGCGTCGCCCGGGTTGACCACCAGAAGTTGTCCTTCCTCCAGGCCGCCCAGCACCTCCAGGTGGTCGCCGTAGTCGCGGCCGAGTTGGATGGGAGCGAAATGGACCGTGCCATCCGCCCGCACCACGGCCACTTGCGGCCCGGTACTGCGCATCACCAGCGTGTCGCTGGGAATGGACAGTGGAGGATCCAGGCGCTGCAGCGCCAGTTCCACCTGCGCGTACATGCCCGGCAACAGCACCCCACCGGTCTCCAGCACCTGCACCTCGACCAGCAGCGTGCGCGACGCGGGGTCGAGCGAGTCGGCCGTGCGCGCCACGGTTCCGCGGAACTTGCGGCCCGGGAGGTCGGGAACGGTCAGCGTGGCCGGCTGGCCGGCGTGGATGGAATCGGCGTAGCCCTGGGGAACGTTCAGATAGGTTCGCAGACGGTCCATCTGGGCGATGCGAAACAGCAGCGTGCTGCCTTCATTGACCAGGGCGCCGGTATCCACGTTGCGCAAGGTGATTACGCCCGCGAACGGCGCGCGCACCGTGAGATAGCCCTGCAAATCGGTGAGCCGTGCGAGGTTGGCGCTGGCCGCGGCCACCGAACTCTGGCCTGCCGCCACCGCCTTCTGGAGCGCCTGCACGGTAGCCTGCTCGGCGGCGTACTGCAAACGGGACGTGTCGTTGTCCTGCTTCGACACGATGTTCTTGTCCGCCAGTTTCTGATTGCGGTCGGCGGTGACCTTCAACAGGTTCTCGGTGGCCAGTCCTTGTTGCAGGCTGGCTTGCGCCTGCTCCACGGCGGCGCTGGCCTGGTCCACCTGCGCCTTCGCCTGGCGGATCTGCTGATCCAGCTCCGGAGCTTCGATATCCACCAGCACCTGGCCGGCGGCGACGCGGTCGCCGATATCCACGTAGCGCTTCTTAATGTAGCCCCCGGCCCGCGCCAGAATGGGAGCCTCGGTGACGGCCTGGATGTCGCCCGGCAGCATCAGGCTGGCCTTGATGGCCGAACGGGTCACCGTCTGCACGTTGACCACCGGCAGGGCGTCGCCCGAGGCCTGCGACTCGGTAACCAGCATCGCTTCGCGGCGCTGCCGCGGCAGGTAGCCGAAGTAATACCCGGCCACCGACAGCCCTCCCAGCAGCAGCAGGAGCATCAGCAAGCTCCGCCCCGACGGCTTCTTCGCGGCCGCAACGGCGTGCCCCGCCACCAGCCGCTTCTGTTCCTGCAACTGGCGTTTCAGGTCTTCGATTTCCGCCTGCAGCCCTTCTTCCCGGCTCTCGGTCTCGTTCATTGCAAATCCTCGGGCATCATCAATTCGTCCAGCCTGTACTCTTGCTCTTCTTGGATGTTCCTGCGCTCATGATCCACCGGAGGCTTGGTGCGCAACATGCTGTACACCATGGGGACGACGAAGAGCGTCGTCACGGTGGCCAGGAGCAGGCCGCCGATCACCGCCCTGCCCAGCGGCGCGTTCTGTTCGCCGCCTTCACCCATTCCCAGCGCCATCGGCAGCATGCCGATGATCATCGCGCTGGCGGTCATAATCACCGGGCGGACGCGGGTATGCCCCGCCGCCAGCGCCGCCGACCGCGAATCCATGCCTTCCTCCCGCTGGTCGTTGGCAAACACCACCATCAGGATGCTGTTGGACGTAGCCACGCCGATGCACATGATGGATCCCATCAGCGACGGCACGCTGAAGGTGGTCTGCGTCAGGAAGAGAATCCACACGATCCCCGCCAGCGCTCCAGGGAGGGCCATCAGGATAATGAAGGGGTCCAGCCACGACTGGAAATTCACCACCATCAGCAGGTATACCAGGACCACCGCGAACGCCATTCCGAGACCCAGGCGGTAGAACGAGCTCTCCATGGTCGCCAACTGGCCGCGGACGTCGATGGTGGTGCCGCGCGGCAGATTGTTCGAAACCTGCGCCACAATCTTCTCCACCGCCGATCCCACCGCGCCCAGATCGCGCCGGTCCACGTTGGCGTACACGTCGAACACCGGTTGCACATTGTAGTGATTGACGATTTCCGGCGCGATGTTACGCCCCACGGTCGCCAGGTTGGAGAGCAGTTGCACTCCTCCGCCCACGGCGCCCGGATTGCCGTAGGCCGCCGACGCCTGGTTCGGCCCCGCGCCCACCGAAGCGTTGCCCGCTCCGGCCACTCCCGCCATGGAAGTCGCCGTGATGGAGTTGAAACCACCGAGAGGCGGTGTGATGGGCGTGCTCATCAGCGCCGCCAGGGAGTTCATCTTATTCTGCGGCGTCTGCACCGCAACCATGTAAATGACGCCGCTCCGCCAGTCCAGCCATTGCGTGGGCGTCACCTGGCTGCTGCCGGTAAGCGAGATCAGCAGGCTGTTGCTCACGTCCTTTTCGGTCAGGCCGACCTGGCCCGCCTTGTCGCGGTCCACGTTGACGTCGATTTCCGGATAGTCCACCACCTGGTGGATATGCACGTCGGCGGAGCCGGGAATGCGCGCGATCCTCCTTTCCAGGTTCTGCGCGATCTGGTAATTGGCCGCGATGTTCCGTCCCAACACCTGCACGTCGATGGGCGCCGGAAGCCCGAAATTGAGAATCTGGTTGGTGATGTTCGCCGCTTCGAAGAAGAACACCATCTCCGGAAACGCCCGGTGCAGCCGCTTTCGCAGGCGATCGGTATACTCGGCCGTGGAACCGTGCTCGCCGGCCTTGAGCGAGATCAGGATGTCGCCGTCGCCCGTGCCCAGTGTCGGGTTGTCGCCGAAGGCCAGGTTGAATCCGCCGTTGGGAACGCCGATGTTGTCGATCACGGTGTCGATTTCGCCCGGCGGAAGTTCCTGGCGGATCTCGCGCTCGATCGAGGCGAAGATCTCTTCCGTCCGCTCGATTCGCGTCCCCGCCGGCGCGCGCGCATGCAGGCGCATCTGACCCGAATCCACGGTGGGGAAAAAGTCGCGCCCGACGAATCCCGCCAGGCTCAACGACCCCGCCACGAACAGCGCGAAGCCGATCAGAACCGGGGCGCGGTGGTCCAGCGACCAGTGCAGCAGCGAAGTGTAGGACGACCGCATCAGTTGGAACCGGCGGTTGAAAAGATAGTGGAACCGCCAGACGATCCCCGTGCCGCCGGCGGTCTCGCCACCGTGCCCCTGCGCGTACAGTTTCAGCTCGGGCTTCAGCATGTAGTGCACCATGGTGGGGATCAAGGTTCGCGACAGAAAGTAGGACGCCATCATGGCGAACACCACGGCCCCCGCCAGGGGGGTGAACAGGTACTTGGCGGCGCCGGTGAGCAACAGCACCGGCACGAACACAATGCAGATGGACAGCGTGGATACGAATGCCGGCGCGGCGATCTGCTGCGCCCCGTCCAGCACCGCCCGCACCAGCGGCTTCTTCATGGCCATATTGCGGTGCGTGTTCTCGATTTCCACGGTGGCGTCGTCCACCAGGATGCCCACCGCCAGCGCCAGCCCTCCCAGCGTCATCACGTTGATGGTCTGGCCCAACAGGCTCAGCACGATCAGCGAGGTCAGGATGGAGAGCGGGATGGAAATGCACACGATGACGGTGCTGCGCCAGCTTCCCAGGAACATCAGGATCATCAGTCCGGTGAGGAACGCCGCGGTGATGGCTTCCCGCACCACGCCGTTGATGGCCGCGCGCACGAACAGCGACTGGTCGAACAACTGGCGGACGTGCAGCGCCGAGGTCAGGCCGGCCAGGATCCCAGGGAGGGCTTTCTTAACGTTGTTGACCACCGCCAGGGTGGACGCCTTGCCGTTGCGCATTACCGTGAGCAGCGCGCCGCGAGTGCCGTTGGTGCGCACGATGCTGGTCTGCACCGCGTATCCGTCGCGCACCTGCGCCACGTCCTTCATGTACACCGTGGCGCCGTTCACCACTTTGAGCGGCAGGTTGTTCATCTCGTCCAGAACGCGCGGGCTGGCGTTCAGCCGGACCTGGTAGTCCGTCAGGCCGATCTTAGCCATGCCGGCCGGCAGGGTGATATTCTGGTTCCCCAACGCGGCCGAGACATCCGTCGGCGACAGGCCCTTGGCATAGAGCTGATCGGGCTGCAGGTCCACCATCACCTGGCGGAACTTTCCGCCATAAGGGAGCGGCACGGCGGCCCCTTGAATGGTCGCCAATTGGGTGCGGATGAAGTTCTGGCCCAGGTCGAACACTTCCTGTTCGCTCAGCGTCTTGCTCTCCAACCCGAGCTGCAGAATGGGCACGCTGGAGGCGTCGTACTTGAGGATATTGGGCGGGGTGGTGCCCGGCGGAAAAATGCGCAGCAGCGTCTGGGATAGCGCCGTGACCTGCGACAGAGCCACTTCCACCTTGGCATTCGGCTGGAAATACACGCGGGTCACCGAAACGCCGTTATAGGACTGCGATTCGATGTGCTCGATGTCGTTGACGGTGGTGGTGAGCGACCGTTCGAAGAACGTCACCATCCGTTTTTCCATCTCTTCGGGCGACAGGCCTTGATAACCCCACACCACGCTGACCACCGGTATGTCGATGTACGGAAAGATGTCCACCGGCATGGTTATGATGGCCGTTACGCCCAGAATGGCGATCAGCAGGGAAACCACCACGAAAGTATAGGGGCGTTTGAGGGCGAGTCGGACTATCCACATGGGGGCTTATCTTCTATGATATTCGATGATGACGCCGAACGGCCCAAACTAGCCCTTTTGAGCCATGCATATGGGGCAGATTCCCGACCTGCCCCACAAAGACTTACGGCAAATGGATAATCCCCCGCTGAATCGCCGCCGTGGCTGCCTGGGTGCGGTCCTGCACGCCCAGCTTGCTCAGGATGTTCTTCACATGATTCTTCACCGTGTGTTCGGCAATGCTCAGGCTGTAGGCGATCTGCTTGTTGGCCAACCCGCGCACAATCAGCTCCAGTACCTGGATCTCGCGCGCGCTCAGATCGGGACGCGGCATTTGCGCGGCCAGCGCGGCGGCCACCGACGCGGGCAGGTACGTCTGGCCGGCGTGCACCGCGCGGATGGCCTTCAACAATTCGTCGTGCAGCACGTCCTTGGTGAGATACGCCTGCACACCCGCCGCCAGGGCGCGGCGAATGTCCTCATCCCCGCCGTAGGTGGTCAGCGCGATCATGTGCGCGTCCGGAAATTCCTTGCGGATCGCGGTGGCCGCCTCCACGCCGCCCATTCCGGGCATGCGCAGGTCCAGCAGGGTCACGTCCGGCCGGAATTTGCGGTACATCTCGACCGCCTGCTGGCCGTTGGAGGCTTCCGCGACCACTTTCATATCGGGCTGCATGTTGACGATCGTGCTCACGCCAACCCTCGCCACCAGGTGGTCTTCCGCCACCAGAATTCGAATCGGCTCACTCATGGTAATGGCACCGTCACTTCCACTTCCGTCCCTCCGCCCGGCCGGCTTTCCAGGCGCATCTCGCCGCCCAGGCGCTCGGCGCGCTCGCGCATTCCGATCAACCCGAAATGGCCGCCCAGCGCAGAAAATACGTCCTGCTGCTCGAAACCGCGCCCGTTGTCTTCAATCCGCAGCCGTAGCTTGCGCCCCTCGCTGCGCACCTGGATGGCAATGCGCGTGGCCCCCGCGTGCTTCAGAACATTGGTCACGGCCTCCTGCGCGATGCGCAGGAGATGCTGCTCCATGGCCTGCGGCAAGTCGGTGAGCGGCCCCTCGACGTCCACCTGGAGATCGACTCCGCTTCCCGCCGTCCAGACGCGCGTGCCCGATTCCAGAGCCGAGGCCAGGTCCTGCCCCTCCAGCACCGAGGACCGCAAGTCCATCACCGAACGGCGCGCTTCGGTCAGGCTGTGGCGCGCCATCTTGCGCGCCATGTCCAGGTACTTCCGCGCCGCCGAAGTCTCGTCCGTCAGGCACATGGCCACCGCATCGAGCTGCGAGGAGATCCCCACGAAACCCTGCGCCAGCGTATCGTGGATCTCGCGCGCCAGCCGCGCCCGCTCTTCCAGCACCAGGGCAAAGCGCGAGCGGATCTGGCGCAGGCGCAGCCCGTACAATCCCCAGGCCGCCGCCACGGCCAGCGCCGCGCACAGAATGCGGAACCACGCCGTCTCGTAAAAATGCGGGAGCACGCTGAAATCGTAAGCCAATTGGGCGGCGGGACCGCCCGGCAGCGAGGCACGGACCAGGAACCGGTAGCGGCCGTGGCGCAGGCTGTTGTAGTTGATCACGCGCCGGCTTCCAGCCCGCACCCAGTCCGGATCGACGCCCTCCAGCTTGTAGGAGTACCGCAGTTGTTCGGGTGCGCTCAGGTGCAGCGCGGTATAGCGGAATTCCACCCGCTGGCTTTCCGGCGGCAGTTGCGCGGAGCGCGCCAGATCCACCGGTTCGCCGTTGGCGGTCATCTCTACCAGGTGCAGCACCGGCGCCAGATAAGGCTGTTGGCGCGTGTTGGGGTCGAAGACCGCCAGGCCCCGGCTGGTGGTGAACCACAACTTTCCGTCGGCTGTCCGCACGCCGCCACCGGCGGTCGGATTCGAGGGTGCGCACTGCGCGCTGCGCAGACCATCCTCCACCCCGTAATTGGTGGGCTCTAGCACCTTCCGCTTTCCGGCCTCCAGTTCCCGCAGTTGGCGCCTGGCGACCCGGCAGATGCCGCGCGTGGTGCTCAGCCACAGCGACTCGCCATCGTCGGCGATCTTGGCGATGTTGTCGCTCAACAGCCCGTCCCGCTCGGTGAAGCTGCGGAACCGTCCGCCGCGCAGCTCGTTGAGCCCGCCGTCGAAAGTCCCGATCCACAAAGAGCCCTCGGCATCTTCGTAAAGTGTACGGATCTGGTCGCTGGACAGCCCATCGGCGGTGGTATAAAGCCGCTGCTCCTTGCCCCGGATTCGCCACAGGCCCTTGCCGAACGTGCCCGCCCACACCGCGCCGTCGCGCGTTTCCCACAGCGTGGATACGCCCATCGTCCGCACCGGGCCGCCTTTGATCACCGTCTGCAACTGCCCTCCGCGCAAACGGCTCAGGCCGCCCGGCGTGGCCAGCCACACGTCGCCCGAGGCATCTTCGATGGCGTCGTACACATTCAAACGGGAAAACGGATCGGGCGGAGTGTAGGTATTGAAGTGCTCTCCGTGCATTCGCGCCACACCCCCGCGCACGCCGATCAGCAGGTCTCCGTTGCGGGTCTCGTGAATCGAGAACACGTCGTTGCCGGGCAGACCCTCCCGCGTCGAGAATTGCGATCCGCCCTCGCTGGAAAACAGTAACAGGCCGCCGTCGCGAAACCCCACCCACACCTTGCGGGTGTGGTCCTGAAACACCACGTTGGGCTCGTCGCTGGGTAGTCCCTCGGTCTTGCCGTAGGCCGTGAAAATGTCGTCGCGCAAGCGGATCAGGCCGGTGTTGGTGCCCGCCCACAGATCGCCTTCGCGATCTTCGAAGAGGCACCAGACCTGGGCGCCATCGTGGACTCCCTCGGGCGGCAGACTGACGAACCGGTCGCCTTCCAGGCGCGCCAGCCCGAAATCGGTTCCCACCCAAAGTCCGCCGTCGCGGTCCGGCAGTACCGTGCGCAGAAGCGAATCCGGAAGACCGTCGGAGGTGTCATATCTGCGAATCCCGCCATCCGTGCGCCGCTCCAGCAGGCCCTGGCTGCTGGCCAGCCAAAGCGTGCCTCGCGCGTCCACCGCCATACTGGTGCCGATCGCGCCGGCCAGCGTGGCGCCGTCGATCGCCGTAGTGAACTTCCCGCCCGCCAGCTTCCCCACGTTGCCGTAACCCGCCACCCACAGATCGCGATTCCGGTCCTCGCACACCAGGCGGACGGAAGCCACGGGAAGATCCGGACCGGGAGCGAAATTGGTGAACTTCCCGTCCTCAAAGCGGCTCAAGTACTGGCCGGCCACGATCCAGAGAGTTCCGCCGCGGTCCGTGTACAGCGCCGTAATGGCGTCGTCCGGGAGCCCCGATTTGGTGGAGAACGTATGGAACCGTTTGTCGCGGTACCGGGTGAGGCCGCTGGGCGTGCCGATCCACAGGGAGCCGTCGGCGGTGGCCGCCAGGGCGCTGATGGAATTCGATGGCAGGTCGCCGCCGCCCTTGCGGAAGGTGGTGAATTCGTACCCGTCGAACCGCGCCAGGCCCTCGTCGGTTCCCACCCAGAGGTACCCGTCGGCGGTTTGCGCGATCGCACGGACAGTGTCCTGGGGAAGGCCCTGCTGCTGGGTCCAGACCGTGCGGGAATACTGTGTGAGGCTCTTGTGCGGGTCCAGCGCGAAAGCGTTGGAAGCGGCCAGAAGAACCGCTCCACAGAACCACCCTCGCCAGTCGCGCGCGCGTGCGATGCTCACCCTGCTCTAAAGTATAAACCGATACAGTGGCGCCGATGCCCCACTGTGCCAGCGCTACTGAGGGATCGTTCTGAAATAACCGCGCCAACCGCTCCCGCACGGTCGTGGTTCCGCTGTGCTTTCGGAGCCGCGGCCGTGAGGGAGCGGTTGGCGGTCCGGGCCCCGGTTATTTCCGAGCGGACTCTAGCCGGATGGATCGGGTGCGGCCGGCGTGCGCCGGGCGCTGGATTCCCTCACGATCAGGCGCGGTTCCAGCAGGACTGTCTTCGGCCGCGGAGATCCTTCGGATTCGATCAGGCTGAGCGCCATTTTGGCGGCCAGATCGCCGATCTCTTCACTCTGTTGATCGATGGTGGTCAACGGTATCCGAAGAAATCTGGCATATCGCACGTTTCCCGCGCCGACCAGCGCCACGTCCTGGGGGATTTTGAGCCTCCGTTCCAGCGCCGCCTGCATCGCTCCCATGGCAGTGGGGTCGTTATAACAAAAGACCCCATCGGGCGGCGGGTCCAAGGCCAGCAAGTCGTTCATGGCGTTGTAGCCGGTCACGTCGCTGGCAGCGTCCGCGTGGTCCCGGCCGATTATATACTTCTGGTCGACCGAAAGGCCATGGCGCAGCAGCGCCTGCTGGTACCCCCGCAAACGGCCCACCGCCGTACTGATGCCGGGCCCCCCGATATGGGCCACCAGGCGGCATCCCATATCGACCAAATGCTCCGTGGCCATCCAACCGATCGCCTCGTCGTCAACGCCCACGAAATTGGTCTTCGGGCTCTGGGGACGACGGTCGATCAGAACAAACGGGGTTTTTTGCTTCTCGAGATGCCGGAAGAATCCGGAGTCGCCCTGCGAGGATGCCAGAAGCAACGCGTCCACGCGGCGCGCCAACAATTGATCGATTCCTCGAAGCTCCAACTCCCGATCTTCTTCCGATGACGAGATGATCAGGCTGAAACCTTCCTTGCTCAAAACCCGGGAAAGCCCCCGAGCGACCTCTCCGAAGAACGGATGTACCAGATCCGGAACCACCAGCCCAATGGTGTGGGTGCGGCCGGTCACCAGAGCGCGAGCCGCCAGATTCGGCCGGTAATTGAGTTCCCGCATCCGCGTGCGGACCCGTTTCCTGGTTTCCGGGCTGATGTCCGGATGATCGCGGAGCACTTTGGAAATCGTGCCGACGGAAACCCCCAGTTCCTTCGCGATGTCCTTCATGGTAACGTGCATGGGTGGATTATCGCATACGCCGGGTTGCCATTGCTAACGCAAAAACCCTTAAAAGATCGTTTACTTTAACGATTTCTGTTGACAACAAGTCCAGGCTGCTGTACAGTACGTTAGCGTTAAGTTCAGTCTCGTCGCCATCGCATCGCCATCGGAGTCGAGGCTTGGGATTCTGGGCCTGAAGGAGATTCTGTGTCGAAAGGCCTTGCAAACAGCGTCCTGCGGGCGAGCCATACTCGCCTGAACGCTATCGTGAAATACCCGGCCAGGGTTGTTCTTGAATCGCGCAGATAGCAAGAGGTATCCATGTCGAACCGATCGTTCTTCGCCGTCGCTCTTCTTTTCGTTTCGTTCACCTCGCCATTTACGGCTCCGGCCCAGGTCCTGTACGGCTCCTTGACCGGCAACGTCACCGACAGTTCGGGCGCGGCCGTGCCCAACGCCAAAGTGGACGCCACCAACGTCAGCACCGGTATCGGCAAGCAGGCCGCCACCGACGTCCGCGGCGTGTTCCTCATTCAGGACCTTCAGGCGGGCGTCTACAAGCTCACCATCAGTGCGCCGGCGTTCGCCAATACCGTCGAATCCGGCGTCCAGATCGCCGAGGACACCGTCCGGCGCGTCGACGTACAACTGAAGGTCGCCAATGTGGGCGAGAGCATCACCGTGACGGCCGACGCCGCCGTGCTGGAGACCGACCGCGCGGACGTGAGCCACCAGGTTGCCGAGCGGGAGGTCGAGGATCTGCCCATCACCGGCACCAACGGCATGCGCAACTTCGAGAGCATCTTCGTCACCGTCCCCGGTTTCACGCCTCCGGTCGCCAACAGTTCCACCGCGTCGAATCCCACCCAGTCGCAGGCGTTTTACGTCAACGGATCGACGATGACCGGCAACAACATGAAGCTGGACGGGGCCAGCGACATCTATCCCTGGCTGCCGCAGATTGCCAGCTACATCCCTCCCGCCGAGGCGATTCAATCGGTCAGCATCGTCACCAACAGTTTCGACGCCGAACAAGGCATGGCGGCGGGATCGTCCATCAATGCCTCCATGAAGTCCGGCACCAATCAGTTCCACGGAGCCGCTTGGGAATACAACTCGAACAGCGACCTGAAGGCCCGCAACTACTTTTATACCGCGGGACCAAATAATCCGAAGAACATCCTGAACCAGTTCGGGCTCGACGCGGGCGGACCGATTAAGAAGAACAAGCTCTTCTTCTTCGCCATCTGGGAGCGCAGCTTGCAGCGGCAGCTCGCCTCCGTGACCCAGACAGTCCCAATCAACTCTATCCGCGCGGGCAGCTTCACGGGCATCAGCACGACGATATACGATCCGACTACCGGTACGGCCGCGGGCACCGCCCGCACGCCTTTCCCGAATAACACCATCCCGGCGCAGGAGATCAGCACCGCCGCCGCGAAAATGACCGCGCTCATTCCCCAGCCGAACATAAACGGCACATCGATCACCAATAACTATTTCGCGACGGGCGACCTGGCTTTCACCCGCGATAACATCGACATGAAGATCAACTACAATCCCACCGACAAGAGTTCGATCTTCGGCCGCTATAGCATCTCGCCCAGCAAAATCTTCGATCCGCAGGTGTTTGGGCCCGCCGGCGGCCAGGCCATCGATGGCGGACAGCCCGGCAATGGCCTCGGGCTTATCCAGACCGTCTCGATAGGAGGAACCTATTCGTTTACTCCCACGCTGTTGCTGGACGGCAATTCCGCCTTTACGCGGCTGAATCTCTCGGGTAAGAACGTCGACATCAACACGGACTACGGGTTGAACGTTCTCAACATCCCCGGGACCAACGGCCCCAGCCTATGGAATGGCGGGATTCCCGATTTTGCGATCACCGATTACTCCGGGCTGGGCAATACCAACGCCTCCAACCCGTTCTCGTTCCGCGACGAGCTGTTCGTGGAATCGGCCAATCTCAGTTGGGTGAAAGGCCCGCACAACTTCCGTTTTGGCGCGGAGATCTTCCACTATTCGATCATCGATATCCAGGCCAACAGCTCCACCGGACTGCGCGGCGGCTTCGCCTTCACCGGCGGCCTGACCTCGCTCAGCGGCGGCTCCTCGCCCAATGCTTACAATGCATGGGCCGATTTCATGCTGGGACTTCCCACCACCATGACCCACGATTATCAGTACATCGACCCGGCGGCCGTGATCGAAAGTACCTATGGTTTTTATGCCCGCGATCAGTGGCAGATCAGCCGCAAACTGACGTTCAGTTATGGAATCCGCTACGAGATCTATCCTTATGCCCACGCCCAGCATGGCATCGATGGAATCCACTACAACCCCGCCACTAACATGGTGCTGCTGAGCGGCACCAACGTGGATACCGGCCACGGGTACATCACCCCGCGAACCGGCATCGCATATCGCATCGACGAAAAAACCGTGCTGCGCGCGGGTTATGGAATCAATACCAACGGAGAGAGCTTCCGCAACAACGTTCAGACTTATCCCGAGGTGCTTTCGGCGAGTTACACCGGCGCGAATAGTTATAGCGCGGGGGGCAGCCTGGTGACGGGAATTCCGGCGATGGTTGGACCGAATCTGGCTGGCGGATCGGTTCCGCTGCCCGCCAACTACGCGACCTGGCTGTACCCGACGCCTTACCACCGGGGCTACGCGGAATCGTACAACGTCACCTTGCAGCGCGATCTCGGCAGGGGCTACAACATCCAGGCGGGATATGTGGGAACGCGCGACGTCCGGCCCGTCGACGGAGTGAACATCAATGCGGCTCCTCCGAATGGCGGGAAGGCCGGCCAGCCTTTCTATCAGCTTTACGGGAATTCATCGAGCATCCAGGACATGCTTTCCATCGACGAATCCAAGTATAACGCCCTGCAGGTGAGGGCCGTTCATCGGGTGGGCGACGCCAATTTCGGCATGGCCTACACCTTCTCCAAAGCCATGGACGCGGCCGACAACGAAGAAGGCAGCTCCATCACCTGGGAATGGGGGCCGATCCAATACCGGAATTACGCGCTCGCCGGCTACGACCGCACCCATAACTTCCAGCTCTACGGAACCTATGGCCTCCCATTCGGCAACGGCAAGAGCATGTTAAGCCACGGCTTGGCCGCCGCCCTCGCCGGCGGATGGCAGATGAACTGGATTCTCAGCCGCGAGAGCGGAACGCCGTTCACCATCAGCTCTTCATCGACCTCGCTGAATTCGCCGGGCAATTCGCAGACCGCGAATCAGGTGCTCCCAACCGTGGCGATTTTGGGTGGCCACGGACCGGGAACCCCGTATTTCGATCCCACCGCGTTTGCCGCCGTCTCCACCCCGACGTTCGGGAATAGCGGCCGCGATATTGTGCGTGGTCCCGGGGTCTTCAACCTGAATGCCAGCATCTTCCGCAGCTTCGCGATCCGGGAACGGTACAACCTGCAATTTCGCGCGGAAGCTCTCGGCGCCACCAACACGCCCCAATTCGCCAACCCCAGTGCGACCGCGGGCAGCACTTCGCTCGGCATCATTTCGTCGTCGACCGGCGACCGCCAGATCCGGCTGGCTCTGAAGCTGAGATTCTGAGGGGGCACGCGGCTAAAAAGGCGGGCGCAAAAAACCCGCTGGCAACCGCTCCCCGACGGCCGCGGCTCTGAAGGAGCAACGAAGCCGCGACCGTCAGAGAGCGGTTGGCGAGGTGATTCCCGGACGAGCCTTACTGCTTCTTCTGCGGGGGAGCCGGGGGCGCCGTGGGTCCGCGTCCCGGACCGCCCTGCCGGCCCGGTCCACCGGGGCGCGGGCGCGCCTGCAGCTTCTGATACTGCTCCGGCGTCAGCACGCGGCGAATGGCCAGCAGCATTCTGGCGTTGGTCTTCTCCAGTTCCGCGCGGGCTTGCGCCACTTTATCGATCTGCGCCACGATCTTGGCTTCGTCCGGCTGATCGGCCGCCACCAGCGGCTCCATGATGACTTCTTCCTTCTGCACCGTGGCGTTCAGGTCGATGAGCTTCAGACGGTTCTGCTGGAAGATGTCGTCCATCTTCTTCGTCTGGTCCGCGCTCAACGACAACTGCTCCGCCACCTGCGGATTGTCCCACCATTTCCCGTGGGGTCCGGGAAGCAAGCGATCTTCAAACGCCCTGACGCCCGGCTGCATTCCGCCGCGTCCCGGCCCCTGTTGCATCCCTCGTACCATAGGGCCTTGCTGCGCCCTCGGCGCCGGACCTCTCTGCGCCCAGCCGCCTCCCGGACCTTGCTGCGGTCCGGCCTGCGGGGCCTGTTGATCGCCGGGCGCCGGCTGTGCCGGTTGCGGCGGTTGCGCCATCGCTACCACGCTTGCTCCCAAGAGGAGCAAAGTCAATTTCAGTGTGCCTGTCTTCATCGAACGTCTCCATTCTGTGAACTGTTTTGTGAACTGCTTGGTGAACTACTCTGCGAACTGTCCTGGGAAGCGGATTCCCAACTTACGAGCTGGGCCAGCGGCTCCATGGGGGTCGGAACGGTCTCCGATACTTCCCGCTCCACCTGCTCCAGCAACTGCGCGTCCGCCAGGGCTTGGGCCGCCCGCTGGCGGTCGTGAACCGTCTTGTAGACTGGCGCGACCGATAACACCAGCGCCGCCGCCGCCAACACCGGCCAGCGAAACCATACCCGCGCCGGCCCACGCCGCAGCGGCGCCGCCGCCCGCACACGCTGCAGCGCGGCCTCGCTCCGCTCCTCGCTCCAGCCGCGCACGCTTTCGCGAAAGTGCCCCAGCGCGGATTTCAGCCGGGCGATCTCGGCGCCGCATTGCGCGCACTCCCGAAGATGCCTTTCCTCTTCCGGCGTGCGCCCTCCGCACACCCATTCGGCCATCCGTTTTCCCGACAAATGCTCCGTCATCGCACTCCCCCGACCTGCCGGCGCACCGCTTCCAGCGCGCGGTACAGGTGAGTCTTCACCGTGCCTTCGCGCAAACCGGTGGCGGCCGCAATTTCCAACAAATCCATCTCCTCGACGAACCGCAGCAGAAACACCGTCCGCTGCCGTTCCGGCAACCCGGCGGTGGCCCGCCAAACGGCCTCCACTTGCTGCCGCGCCGCGGCGCCGGCTTCCGGACCCGAGCCCGATTCCGGCAGCCTGCGGCCCAAATCCTCCCAATCCACCGCGCACTCGCGGGTCTGTTTCCAGAACCGCAGCCGGCGGTTGCGCGCGTGGTCGCGAACCAGGTTGACGGCGATCTGCATCAGCCAGGTGCTCAGGCTGGATTCGCCGCGAAAACCGGCGGCGTTGCGGTGGACCTTCAACAGGCAGTCCTGCGCCACGCTTCCGGCGGCATCCGGATCGCGCAGCGAGGCCAAGGCAAAGCGGAACACCTTGGGCCAGTACTTGCGCACCAAGGCGTCGAAATCTTCGAGTTCCCGCGCCGGACTTTCCACCGCGTCCGCCAGGAAACCGGCGCTGGCCACTGGCTGCATTCGTAGGTGTAGACGCAGTTTCACGAGGTGGGGATTACATGGAGCAGTTCACAGTTGACAGTTTACAGTTTTCAGTCCCGCGCGGCGGCGGGCAAGTTGGCTCGACTCGGGTCAACGAACCAAACCTAAGTCATTGATTTATAAAGAAACAATTGACCCGAGTCGAGCCAACTTACCGAAGGCCCTGGTCAGCGCACGCAGTCTTGACTGTAAACTGTGAACTGTAAACTGTGAACTGTCCCCTGACAACTATATCTTATAGATCGTCAGTCCGGAAAGCAGCTTGGGATAGAAGTCCGTCGATTTTTGCGGCATCACGCCGCCGGCGAACGACGTCTCGGCAACTTCGGCCACCGAGACCGGCTTGAGCAGAAACGCCGCCTGGGCCGCGCCCGTGCGCGCCTGCTCCACCGCCGCTTCCAGCCCACGGACATACCGCAAATGCTTCTCGTCGCGGACCGCCTCCGCGCCGATTCCCAGCAGCTTGCCGAGCACCCGCTCGTGCAGCACCCGGACATCCAGGCCGCCCGCCGCCTGCCGGTCTTCCAGCAGATAGAGCGCGTCGCCCATGGCCGCGCCGATGGTGGTGCGCCCGCCCGCGGCCCAAGCCTGTTTCAGCCGATCCAGCGAATCGATGCGCTCCACGCGAAATTCGCTCTCCGCGGACCGCAGAAATTCGCCGGGAAATCCGGACGCCGCCAGGTTGCTCACCAGCCGGTGGGTGGCCAGGATGCGCAGGCCCGGCGAGTGCATGTTCACGAAGGTCATCATCACCCGGCCGGCGGCCTCGAGATCCGGGTTTTCGTCGCGAAACGCCAGCGCCGTCTCGTAGCGATGATGGCCGTCGGCGATGAGCAGCTTTTTGTCGGCCATCAGCGCCTGAACCGCCGCCGCGCCGCCGCCCGCAATCTTCCACAGGCGATGGACCGCGCCGTATTCGTCGGCCACCTCGGCCAGGGGCGGCGACCCGGCCGCCTGGTCGAGCAGCCCATCCACCGCGCCCGCCGGATCGGGATACAGCATGAAGAGCTGTTCGCAGTGCGCGCGGGTGTGGCGCAGCAGTTCCAGGCGGTCTTTCTTGGGCCCGGAGAGCGTCTGCTCGTGGCGATGGACGATGCCCGCGGAATAATCCTCCACCCCGCCCAGCGCGATGAAGCCCTTGCGCACTAGCTTCTCGCCGGTATCGGGCTCGGTGAACTCCTGGAAATAGGGGAACACGCCGGGCGCCGGATCGCGCGCCAGGATGCCGCCCGCGATCCACGCCGTCAGATGGGCGCTGGCGCGGGTATAGACGTTATCCGAAGGGCTGTCCGCCGCCGCCGGCTCGCCCAGGATCACGCGCACCAGGTTGTACGGGCTGAGCGACAGGTAGCGCGCCCGCATGGCCGGGGAGATCTTGTCGTAAGGCTGGGTGACCAGGTTCCCCAGCGGACCGGCCTGCTCGGTGTAGCGGTAGGGTTGGAATGGATAGATTCGCGCCAAGATCCAGGATACAACGGGCCGCGAACTATTCGGCTACAGGCTATAAAACCTCGAAACTCCGCCGCTGGGGCAATTGGCCTACCGCCCGGCTCCCGGCGGCAGCACGTCCGGCGCGCGCTGCACAACGCCGGTGCGCGCCTCGTCGAGATCCACGTCGTAGGCTTCCAGGGTCTTTCCCATGATCTGCTGCAGGTTGGTCCGCGCGCGCTGGTACTGGTCGCGGGCGTCCACTTCGGAGAGTTGGCGCGCGGTGTCGTCGCGCTGCGCAATCACCACGTCCAGGATGGTGGCGGTGCCCAGTTCGTAGCGGCGCCGCGTGCCGGCCAGGGTTTCGTCCTGCAGTTTGCGCGCCACGATGCTGGTGTCGTACGCCGCCCGCGCGTTGCGCAGCGCGGTCCAGGAATTCAGCACGTTCAAGTTGATATTGTTGTGCAGTTGCTTGTCCTGGATCTGCGCCTGGCGGTAGCTCAGCTCGCTGGTGAGCAGGTCGGCCTGGGCGGCGCGGTTGCGAATGGGGATGGTCAGCGCGATGCTGGCGCTGTAACTTGGAAAATTCCGCGCGAAAATCTGGTTGAGCACGGTGCCGTACCCGCCGGCCAGAAAATAGTTGATTCCCAGGGGCCCGGCGTTCGCCGGGATCGCGGTGCCCGCCTGACCGGCGTTGGAGAGGTTGACGACGGCCGACAAGGTGGGCCGCAGGTTGTTCTTGACGCCCAGCAGGTCCAGGCGCGAGTTTTCCAGGCTGATCTGGTTCTGTTCCACCTCGGGGCGGTTCTTGATGGCCTCGGCAATCAAATCCTGCACCGGGATTACCGGTTCCCGTTCCGGCACGTCGATATGGTCCGTGGGCACGATCCGCGCCGCCACCAGCACGGGATTGTCCAACCCGCTGCGCGTCAGCACGCTCTTCAGGATCATCTCCTGCTGCAGCACCTGGGACTCCTGCGCGATCACGTTCTGCTCGGCGGCCTTCATATCGGCTTCGGCCTGGATGGTGTCGATGGGGGCGATGGCTCCCAATTCCGCCCGTCTCTTGTTGTCTTCGTAGAGTTGCGTGTCCAGTTGCAGGGTCTGCTGCTGAACCTTCAGGTCGTCGTCGAAGGAAACCAGGTCCCAGTACAGGTTCACCACGTTGGCCACGGTGGCGATCACCTGTTGTTTGAAGGACAGATCGTTGGCTCGCAGATTGTTCACCGCCTTGTGGTAAGCGCGCCGGTTGACCGCCAGGCCGAAACCGTTCAACAGGTTCTGGGTGATGCTCAGGTTCAGGCTTCCGCTATCCACCGGGTTGAACTGCGCGGTGGTGGCGTTCTGGTTGAATCCGAACACGCTGGCGGTGTACAACTGCACGGTCGTGCCGGTCCAGTACTGCTGCTGGATTCCATATATCAGGCTCTTCTGCGACGCCACCAGCGACGAGGTCCCGGTGTAATAGGTGGACGTCTCGATCGAGGTCGAGTGGCTGAACCCCAACTGGGCATAGAAAACCGGGTCGATGTTGGGAATCGTCGAGCCAGCCAGTTGCACGCTCAAACCGCTGAGCACGCCGTTGTTGGTGTTGGACGAGGTGGTTGCGGTGGTGTTGTTCACGGCCGTGGCGCCCGCCAGCACGCTGAGCGACGCCGACGTGGGGCCCGTAGTGATATTCGAGGAGAGGTTGCGCAGCAACTGTCCGGCGCTGGCGCGCAACAGGTCGGCCCGCGCCAGTTTGGGACTGTAGCGGACGCTTTCGATATCCAGATTGTTCTCCAGGGCCAGCGCGATGGCGTCGCGCAAGGACAGGTAGATGACGCCGGCGCGCAGCAGTTTCTCGAGTCGCGGGGAGTCCGCGAAACTCACTTCCGCCACATTCCGGACGCGGTAATCGCGGGTTAGGCCATACAGGAATCCGTGGCCGGTTTCGACGGTCAATCCCTGGGTCTGGCCGAAAGCGGGCAAACCCATCATGAGGCACAGCAAAATGGCGACAAACGGTTGGACGCGAGACATATGTGATTGAGACCTCAAATCGTCTTCTTTAGAGATACGGAGCCCGCGGCGCGCCGGTTCGATAATTCTCGCGCGGCCCGCCGGGCGGAGAATCCCCTCTAGACATTCTATAAGGACGGCAGGGCGCGCCGGGATTTAGCGGGAGGCGCGGCACATTTTGGGGGCGGCGCCGGCTGGGCGGGGCCGCGATGCCGCCGGGTCCGGGCCGCGGCGTTACAATCGACCCATGCGGGTTCGCGAGTTGGCGGAATGGCTGGGCGCGACGTTTGAAGGCGACGGCGAGAAGGAACTGGCGGGCGCCGCTCCGCTGGAAACGGGCGGCGCATCCGAGATCGCGTTTGTGGGCACACGCAAAGCCGCGGCTGAGGCGGAGCGGTCCGCGGCGGGGTGCCTGCTGGTTCCGCTCAATTGGCCCAGTCCCAGTTACCGGACGGTCATTCGCGTCCCCGAACCGCGCACCGCCTTCGCGCGCGTCATGAGCCGGTTCTATCCCACCGTCGAGCTGAAACCCGGAATCCACCCCACCGCGGTGGTTGGCAAGGACGTCACCCTGGGCGCCATGGTATACGTCGGCCCCCATGCCGTGATCGGCGACGGATCGCGTATCGGCGTCGCCACCAGCATCGGCGCCGGCTCAGTGCTGGGCAAGCGGGTGATGCTGGGCGAAGGCTGCGTGCTCCACGCCCACGTGACGGTCTACGACAACGTCGATATCGGCCGCGGCGCCATCCTGCATGCCGGGGTAGTGATCGGCGCCGACGGCTTCGGCTACGTCATGGAGGACGACCGCTGGCACAAGTTCCCGCAGGTGGGGCGCGTCGAAATCGGCGACTTTGTGGAGATCGGCGCCAACTCGTGCATCGACCGCGCGGCTCTGGGCGTCACTTCCATCGGCGAAGGCACCAAGCTCGACAACATGGTTCACGTGGCGCACAACTGCCGCATCGGGCGCCACGTGGTGGTGGCCGCGCAGACCGGTTTCTCGGGCGGCGTGGTGGTGGAAGACCATGTGGTCATCGGCGGGCAGGTGGGGATCGGCGATAAGGCGCGTATCGAGTCGCGCGCCGTTCTGGGGTCGGGCTGCGGCGTCCTCACTTCGAAGATCGTGCGTTCCGGCGAAACCGTGTGGGGCACCCCGGCGCGTCCCCTGCGGCAGCACTTGGAGCAACTCGCCTGGCTGGCGCGGTTACCCGAGTTACGGCGCGAGTTGAGTGAAATCAAGCGGCGCCTGGCCGATCTGGAGCGCCGCGGCTGAGGGCCGGTTGCCGGCGTGTGAACCGGTTTTTTCCTGGCAGGGCCTAAGGCGTCACAGCGCTTGCGCCGCGAACGCCGCCACCTGGTTCCTCCCCAGATTCTTAGCCACGTACAGCGCCACATCGGCCTCGCGGACCAGCCCATTGGCGTCGGCGGGAGTGGGATTTTCGCGGTACGCCATGCCGATACTGCAACTGACGCGCAGACGCTGCGGGCCGAATTCCACAGCCGCCGATCCCACCGCTTCGCGGATCCGCTCCGCCTGGCGGCACGCGGTGGTGCCCTGGCAGCCGGGAAGCACCACCAGAAACTCTTCGCCGCCGTAGCGCCCCACCGAATCGTAACTGCGCAAGGCGGACTTCATGCGTTGCGCGCTTTCGCGCAGCACCGCGTCGCCGGCCAGGTGGCCGCTGGCGTCGTTGATTTGTTTGAAGTGGTCGAGGTCCGCCAGCAGCAGCGCCAGCGGCTGGCCTTCGCGGCCGCCGCGCGCCAGTTCGTTGTGGAGGATCTCCAGGATGGACCCACGGTTGTGCAGCCCGGTCAGCGCGTCGTGGGTGGCTTGCTCGCGCAGCGCTTCGCGCGCCAGCATCAGCTCTTCCTGCAGGTCGAGAATGCGGCGGCCGGCGCGCAGCCGGACCCGCAGCTCGTGGTTGCGGAACGGTTTGGTGAGGTAGTCGTCGGCGCCCGCATCCATGCCTTCCACCAGGTCCCGCGACTCGGTGCGCGCCGTCAGCAATACGATGTACACGTACGGCTCGCGCCCCGCCGCGCGCACCCGGCGGCAGATCTCCACCCCATCCAGCCCCGGCATCATCCAATCCAGAATCGCCAGCCGAGGGGAGTCTTCCGACTGCAGGATCTTCCAGGCCTCCTCCCCGTCGCGCGCCCTGACTGTCTCGTATCCCCACTTGTCCAGGATGCCGCCCAGCATGGCCTGAAATATCGGGTTGTCTTCCGCTACCAGGACCCGCAATCGCGGCGGTGTTAGCTCGAGCGGATTCGCACTGCACGTCCCTCCGGTGGCAGCGGCGAGCGAGTGCAATTCAGTGGTGGCGTCGGCGGTCTCATCCACACCTTTCTTATCGGCGGCTGCCGCGATTTTCTGAATCCGGCTCCGGCAAACGGCCGGTAGCGTCCGCCCACGCCCAGACCAGCGCCGTAAGGACGCCAAAAGCGCCGGCTGCTAGACCGATGGTTCTAGGACCAACGTACTGTGACGCTACTCCCGCCCCCGCCATCGACACCATCATCACCGCCGAGCGGATCCATTCCATGGTGGCGAAGACCCGCCCGCGAAATTCGTCCGCGGTGTGCCGCAGGAGTTGCGTAGTGTTCAATACGGTGGTGGCCGCCATGCCCACCCGCGACAGCAGAATCCACGCCAGCGCGCCGCCGAACGACCGCGCCTGGCTGAACAGCACGTACGCCGCGCCGTGCGACAGGTAGCACACCGTGACGGTGCGCTTGTACCCCGCAAAGCCCGTCCGCCGGCCCGCCAAGTGTCCCAGCGCGCCCCCGGCGATCAGCCCAATCCCGGCGAAGCCCCAGATGTCCCCGATCCCCGCCGCGCCGCGCGGGAACACCTGGGTGCCGAACAGCGCAAACAGGATCTGCGCCGCGCCGCCTCCCAGCGCCCATCCGAAGGAGATCGTGGCGATGCCCAACACCAGCGGAACCCCGGCCACGTACGCCAGCCCTTCCCGGAATTCGCGCCAGGGCTGCAAACGGTGAGCCGCGCCGCCGCGACGGGCGCGGAAGCCGCCCGGAGCCGCCAGCCGCAACACCGCCCAAGCCGAAAACAGGAAGGAGACGCTATTGATCGCGAATGCCGTGCTGTAGCCCAGCTTGTCCGCGCCCCATCCGCCCAGCAGGGTGCCCACCGTCAGCGTCACCCACGACGTGGACTGCGTTAGCGAGTTGGCGCTATGGATTTCGTCCGCGCCGGCGATCGACGGCAGCAGCGCCGCGCGTCCCGCCGTGAAGAACGGCGAGGCGAACATCAGCAGCGCGCCGAGGGCGTAAAGCAGCCAGGGCCGCTCCCGATGCACGGTGAGGATGAACCCCAGCGCCACCACCGCGCGGACCAGGTCGCTGGCCAGCATGATGCGCCGCCGGTCGAAGCGGTCCAGCAGCACGCCGGCGATCGGCCCCGCAGCCACCGCCGGAATGGCGCGCGACAGCATGGCGCCCGAGACCAGCAGCCCCGACCCGGTATTCTGCATCACCAGGGCGAACACCGCTACGTTGTTGAACGCATCCCCGATTTCGCTCACCACCTGCCCCATCCACAGACGCCGGCAGTTCGGGTTGCGGCGGAGCAGGCCCGCGGGCGACGTCATGGCGCTCCCAGAATAACGCGCCGCGTGGGGCTGGCGGTCCGGCCGCCGGCGCCGGTCTGCGCGCCTCATGTGCGGGCAGGGCCAGATGCCGGCTCCGATCCACCGAAGAGACCTGCATCAACTGGAAGAGGCCATCGCGGGAAAGGCGGGCGCCAGCGCGACCGCCCAGCGCCAATTTCGAATCCTTGGTGAATGTCCGCAAGCCGCGGAAAGGAGGCGTGACTCCGCTGCCTATCGCGGGAGAGATGAAATGATACCGGACCGGGACGCGCACAGCAACGGGAGCAAATGCGCGGCGAACTGCGCAATTCGATCGAGGGATTGCCGGGCGTCTGTCCGGTCGATCGGTATCGTGAGCCAATCGAGGCTCGCCGGTAGTCGCGATCGCGGCGAAGCCGACCCGCGAACCACGTCACGGAGCTCCTGGGAAAGCCCGCCGCGTTGCGCCAGCCGTCTGGCCGCGCGGAGTGGCCAGCCGTTTGGTTCGCCGTGACGGCCATCGATTGTAAAGAACTATTAAATCCGCCGGCCGTGCGTACACCCGGCCGCGGCACTCGCCGTCAAGCGGAATGTCGTATCGGAAATAAAAGATCTGAATGGATCAAATCGCACAATGCCCGCGAAGCGGAGCGTGCATTCCGGACGCTCAGGAGATACAGCTATGAAGCTCGGTTCGATGAATCGGAAGAGGTGTTCTCTTGCCAAATGGGCGCGAATCGCCGTGGCCGGTATTTCGATGGCGTGGGCGCAGACCAGCCCTCCGCCCGGCGGCGGCGGCACGGGCGGCGGAGGAACCGGTGGCGGCGGCACCAGCACCACGAGCGTGACCTACTACGCGACCTATAAGCTGGACGGAGGCGCCGCCAGCACATCCAACCAGACTTACACAGCTACCGCCACGGATACATCCGGAGTATGGGTAACGGACTCGGGCGTGCTGACCCTCACGAATCCGACCATTACAACCAGCGGCGACACATCTTCGCAGGACAACAGCAGTTTCTACGGCCTGAATGCCGGTTTACTGGCGACCGCCAGCGGTTCGGCGACCGTTAGCGGAGGTTCCATCACCACCACCGGCGCGGGCGCGAACGGCGCCTTTTCGGAAGGAACCGGGTCGGTGGTGACTCTCACCGGCGTCACCATCAACGCCAGCGGCGACGGCGGACACGACGTCATGGCGACGCAGGGCGCTTCGATGACCATGACCAACTGCACGCTGACGAGCTCGGGCGCGAGCGCCAGCGCCATCGCGACGGACCAAGGCGGCGGGACCATCAATGTCACCGGAGGCACGGTTAACGTCTCCGGCATGAACTCGGCTGGGCTGTATTCCACTGGCGCGCTTACGGCCACCGGCACGACATTCAAATCGACGGGAGCCGAGATGGCCGTGATTGAAGGCGCCAACTCCATCACTTTGAACGACGCCAGCCTGACTTCGACCTATACGAAGTGGGGCGTCATGATCTACCAGAGCATGTCGGGCGATGCCAGTGGAACGCTCGGCGTGTTTACCATGACCGGCGGATCGCTGACTTACAAGCCGACCTCCGGCCCTCTGTTCTATGTGAACAACACGACGGGAACGATCACCTTGAAGGGCGTGGCCACCACCAGCAATTCGGGAATATTTCTGAACGCCGCCGCCGGCAGTTGGGGCACTACCGGTTCCAACGGAGGCACCGTCATTCTCACCGCCGATGGACAGATCATGACGGGCGACATGGTGATAGACAATATCAGCTCGCTGACCCTCACGATGAAGAACGCCTCTTCGTTGACGGGCGCGATCAACGCGGCCAATACCGCGTCGGCCGCCAACCTGACCCTGGATTCCACCAGTAAGTGGTCGCTGACCGCGGATTCGTATGTGACCGCGTTCTCCGACGCGAGCGGTATTTCCGGATCCTCCGTTACTAACATCTCCGGCAATGGCCACAACGTCTATTACAGCAGCAGCCTGTCGGCCAATAGCTCGCTGGGAGCGAAAACCTACTCTCTGGTAAACGGCGGATACCTGTTGCCGGTCGGAAGCACGGTGACCGCCAGCGTTCCGTCGATCAACAGCGGCGGGGTGGTCAACGCCGCCAGTTTCGTAGCCGGAATGGCGCCCGGCGCGTGGATCTCGATCTATGGAATGAACCTCGCTTTAGCCACGGACACGGTCACCAGTTCCGAGGTGGTTAACGGATACCTGCCGATCACCTTCGGAGGCGCCGGTGTGACGATCGACGGCAAGGCGGCTTACTTCTCCTACGCCAGCCCTGCCCAGCTCAACGTGCAGGCGCCCGCCGATACGAATACCGGCAGCGTCACCGTGAAGGTCACGACATCGGCGGGCAGCGGCAGCCTCGCCGTGAACCTGTCCTCCGTCCTGCCCGGCCTGTTCACGGCGTCCAACTACGTGCTGGCCGTGCGCTCCAGCGACTCCGTCATCATCAACGGCACCGGCGCAGCCGCCTCCGGCTACACCACCGCCGCGGCCGCGCACCCCGGCGATATCCTGAAAATCTACGCCACTGGACTGGGTGACACCACCACCACAGTCGCGCCGGGGTTGGTTTTCTCCGGCGCCTATGCGACGACCGCGATGCCCACGGTGACCATCGGCGGAACGGTGGCCACGGTGCTCTACTCCGGATTGATTGGCGCCGGGCTGTACCAGATCAACCTGACGGTGCCGTCCAGCCTGACCACCGGCACTTATCCGGTAGTGGTGACGCAGAACGGCGTTTCGTCGCCCACAACGGCGGTGATGAAAATCACAACTAATTGACCGGCTCGGCGGGTGGAGCCAGTGGACCCGCCGCGCTCAGCCCTCTACCGCTTCCCCACCTCCAATAACACCGGCCGCGCCACCGACTGCACCTCGGGGTCGTAATACTCGTACGCCCGCGACGGAAACGTCCGCGCGCGGATCGGATACTTCGCCCGCAAGCGGAAACTCAGCGTCACTGTCGCGCCCGGCGCCAGCGAGTCGAAGTAGAGGATCGCCTGCGTGGCCGTCTGACTGAACTTCTCCAGCCGGCCGCCTTTCTGCCGCGCGGTGCGCTCCTGGTACGCCTGCAGGTCTTCACTGAGTAAGTCGAACCCCGGCGGAATTCCCAGGTCCACCATCACCATGTTTGCCTGCTTGTCCAGGTTATTGCGGACCGTCGCCGTCGCGGTGGCGATGTCGTCCTGCGCCAGGCGCGTGCGGTCGTAAGTCACCTCGATGGAGAGTGCTTCGTTCCCCGGCCTCTCGCTCCACGGCACGAAATAGCGCCCCACCACCTGGTAGGCCAGGCCGCCTTTGCCTTCGAACGTCACCGCGACCGCGTTCTCGCCGCGAGCCTCCACGTCAGCGCCCTTGAAGACGAACTGGTGCAGCAGGTCGTTGTTCTCCGGCGTAAGCGCGAGTTGCCGCACCGGCTTGCCGTTCAGCGCGATCTCCACCCGGCCGCGCACGTCGGCCGAACCCTTCTCGGTCGCGAGCAGCAGCGCCCGCAGCGCCATGATGGTGGCTTGCGTAGTGCTCCACGCGCCCGTGGCGTTCTTCTTCGACACGATGTAGTGCAGCGCCTTGCCCGCCGTGGCGGACGCCTGCCCCCACTTCAGCAGCGCCTGCGCCGCCAGCCCCGTGGTCTCGACAGCCGCGCTGGCACCGGTTGCGTAGACGACGGTCTCCTGGGCGTTCCACCAGGCGTCGTCACCCTGCTCAGTGCGCGCGTCCAGCAGAAGTTGCATCGCCTGGCTGGTGAATCCGCGGTCCTTGGCGTAGTCGGCGGCGAAATTGGCCAGCACGGCCAGCGTGTACGCGTCCATTTTCTCGCCGGGCTTCTCGCCGGGCTTCTCGCCCATGTGCGACGCCACGAATTGGCGCGCCTTCTCCACCGCGGCGCCCTGGTACCCGGTATGCTCCAGCGACCACGCCAAGTAGGCCGTGATGCGCAGCGCGTCCGAGTTGTAGCGGTTGGTGGCGCCTTCGTTGATGAACTGCGTGTCGGGCTTCCAGCTTCCGTCGGGCTGCTGCTGCGCGGCTAGCCACTGCTGGGTCCGCCCGATCAGCTTGGGGTCCACGTCGTAGACCTTGGCCATGTCGGCGAACTCCATCAGGCCGTACGCCGTGAGGATCTTGTTGGCCGGCGCGTTGCCGAACCACGAGAACCCGCCGCCGGGAACCTCGAAGGTCAGCAGCCGCTGATAGCCGTTAGAGATGAAGCCCTCGGCCTTGGCGTGGACTTCTGGCGTCAGCTTCCCGGTGCGCTTCATGTAATCGAGCGCCAGCACGTTGGGATAGGTGCTGGAAGACGTCTGCTCGAAGCAGCCGCCGGGCATGCGCAGAATGCTGTCCATGCCTTCAATCACCTGGCTCAGCGGCCCCGGATACAGCCGCACCAGGATGGCGCTGGCGTCCGCAATGGCCGACGCCGGGAAGCGCACCGTGTGGCTCACCGCGGTTTCCAGGCGGCCGTTGAACACCTGGGACTGTTCGCGTCCGTTGGGGACGACTTCGATCTCGCGAACCACGATGTCCGCGCGCCGCGCGCCGCCGCCCATGCGCGCCGCCAGCGTGAGTTTGAACTTGCCGATGCGCGTGGCTTCCAGCGTGAATTGCAACCCGCCCACGCGGCCGGGCTCGACGGCGACCGTCTTGGCGGGCGAGTCGTCCACCAGGCGGTACCAGTCGCTCGCTTCGAGTTGCAGGCTGACCTCGCCGCGCGCGCCGGAGTAGTTGTAGGCGGCCACGGGGATGGACACGCGATCACCCTGGGTGAGCGTGACCGGCAGGTCCAGATCGACGAAGAAATCCTGGAAGACCTTGAGGCTCGACGTGCCGCTGCCCAGCGCGCCGCGCGCCGTGGAGGCCACCATGGCCATGCGCCAGGTGGTGATCGAATCGGCCAGCGGAATGGAGATGCTGGCGTTGCCGTGGCCGTCGGTGAGGATCTCGGGGTTGATGTAGAGGGCCTCGGGGAAGTAGGAGCGGACGTGGGGCGCCGAGGCGCCCGATTGATCCTTGGGCGCGGCCATGGGAGCCATCAGGCGGCCGGCGTCGAACTGGCGGGGTATCGGTGCCATTACGGGCATCGCCGCGGCCTGAGTCATGACCGAGCCGAGGACGCCGCCCACGACTCCGCCCGGGACGCCGCCCACGACTCCGCCGATTCCGCGGGCAAACCCGCCGACGTTTCCTCCTACCCTCATGCGCATGGCCGGCGGGGAAGGGATCGCCGCCGTCCCCACCACCACAGCCTCCGCCGGCTCATGCCGGAAACACACCCAGAGCACCGCGCGGTCGCGCGCCGCCAGAGCGATCCTCTTCGAAAGCCGCTCCGACCCGCTGGATGCATGGACTTCGTAGTCGCCCGCCGGCAGTGCCGCCAGAGTGAACTGTCCATCGGCCCTGGCGCTCACCGCGCGCCACTTTCCAGTTGCGGCTTCGCGCACGTTGACCGTGGCTCCTTCCATCGCCCCGCCGTGCTGGTCGACAATGGTCCCCGCGATTTCCGCGAGCCCGTTGTATGGCCCGCGATCGTGCTCAATGGTGACGTCGATCGCGCTCTCCCCTGTTGTCGGCCGTCCGACGATCTTCCTGGCGTGGACTTGCACGTTGGCCTGCTGATCGTCGTTCGTGCCAAACCGCCCATCCGAGCCGGCGCTTCGCACCGTGTAATAGGTTGAGTCCGGTGAGTGCTGCACCTGAAATTCGCCGCCCCAGGCATCGCGGCCCGCTGCCACGCCGGCCACCACCCGGACGACCGCCTCTCGCGCCTGCGCCAGGAAACGCGTCTGGTAGCGCAGTGTGTATTCCCACTGTTTGGTGACCGGCACAGCGCGCCCGAACTCCGTTTCGAACTTGTTGGCGTTCACCACTTCCGTGGCCGAAAACAACGCCCGTGCCGCGCGGTCCCGCTGCTCCGCCTGCGCCGCCGTTGCCGTCTCCACCACGTCCGCCATGCCGATGGAGTGGATCTCGAAGCGCGGCCTCATGGCTTCCTGCTCCAGGTAGAAGAAGACCTTGGCGAATCCCGGCTGCTTCTCCGCCAGCGCGAAGACCGCCTCGTCCACCACCTGTAAGCCCAGCGCGGCCTGAACGCCTTCGCCGCGCGAGTTGGTCACGCGAAAATTCACGCGCGCGTCGCCGCCGGGCTTGTAGACCGCGGCATCGGCGGCGGCTTCGATCTTCAGATCGTCGGCCGGCTGCACGAAGATCAGCCGATGGTCGCCCACCGGACGCGCATCGCGGCCGAACAGGTAGGCATTGAAGTCCAGCGTGCCGGCCATCTCCGGCGATGCGGTGAGGTCCAGCTCCGCCTGGCCGTTGACCATGTCCAGGTCGCGCGTCAGAACGGTCTGCCCTTCTTTAATCACGTCCACGTACGCCGTGCCGCGCTCCTTGGTGGAAAATACGCGCAGCGCAATCCGCTCGCCGCTTCGATACACGGCGCGCTCGGTGCGCAGCAGAATCTGGTCCTCGCCGGTGCGGACCTGCAGTGGGATCGATGTCGACACCCGGTTGCCTTGCTTATCACTCGCCTCCACCCGCACCGTGGCCGTCCCCACGCCGGCCTTCAGCCGCACCACGGCGACCCCGCCCGCGTCCGTAACCGCGGTCTGATCGTTGTTCCCGGCCGCCTGCACCCGCACATCCGTCACCGCCGGCTTGCCATCGGCGTACGACGTGAGAACAAACACCTGGTTCTCCAGACCCGGAATCAACGTGCCGCTTTCCGGAACCGTGGTGACGATGAGCGGCGACTCGCTGACGGTGATCGGCTCGCCGCGCGATTCGGAGTGGCCCGCGGAATCCTTGACCGTGGCCTCCACCAGCACGCGCGCCGCGCCCTGGTTCAGCGGGCGGCCGGCGAAATAACTGGGCAGTTGCAGGTCGAACTTGTAAGAGCCTTCGCCATCGGTCTTCCCCTCGACCGACCCCGCGTCGAACATCGTCACGTCCATGCCGGACGCCTTGACCACGATCTCGCCCGCATCCACCGGCTTGCCGAAGAAGTAGTTGGCGCGCACGGTTCCGGTCACGTGGTCGCCGTGCCGGTAGCCGTGCCGCGCCTCGTTTCCGTTGCCCGCGAACTCCAGCGCGACTTTGAACTTCGGAAGCACATACCGCTCCACGTTCAGGGCCAGCTCCGAAATGTTCTTCTCCTCCATGAGCGCGCGCAGATGGTACGTGCCTAGGTTGACTTCGTCGGCCAGTCCGAATTCCGCCGACGCGATGCCGAACGCGTCGGTCTCGGTGGCTTTCTTGAAGACTTTGTTGCCGCGCGAGTCTTCCACTTCGAAGGTCAGCTTGCGGCCGGCGGCGGCCTGATGATTGGAGCGATTGAGCGCCAGCGCCCTCGCGTGGATGGTCTGCCCCGGCTGGTAGAGCGGCTTCTCGGTGGTCAGCAGGATGGAGACCTTGTCCTCCAGCCGAACCTGCTCGGTGAACTCCGCCGATCCGATGGGCGTGTCCACCACGTAGTGCAGCGGGAAGGTGCCCACCACGCCCGCGGGGAATCGGAACTGCGCTTCGGTGGTGCCGCGGCGGTTCAGTTGTCCGGCGAAAAGCACCCGCGATGTCTCGCCGGAACCCGCCCACTCGATGCGCACCGATCCGCCGCCCGCGACCGGCTCGTTCTTCGAATCGGTGACGATCACCCGCACCGCCGCCTGTCCGCCCGCCAGATAGGATTGCTGCCCCAGGACATGGACCACCGGCGTGCGCAAGATCTGCGAGATGGATTCCGTGCCCTCGATGGCGGCGTCCTGGCTGCCGCTGTAGACAAAGCGATAGCGCAGGCGATGCCACACCAGATCTTCGATGGGGAGCGGCTTGGCCAGCTTGATTTCGTCCCGCCAAGATCCCGCCCGGTCAGTCACGGTCACGCGCCGTTCCACGCGCCCCAGGACTTCGTCTTCCGGGTTGAGGACTTCCACGGTCAGTTGTCCCGCGCCCGAGTGGGCCGCCTGGTAAGGAATAGTCACGTGCAGAGTCGCATTCGAGTAAGTGACGGCGGCCGACTTATCCTCGGCCGTTGTCCCCTGGAAGGATTCCACGATCCCCAGGGAGACGAGAAACAACAGCGCAGTGGCAAAAAACCACGGCTTGAATGGATTGCCGGAACCTGGGTGGGCGTTCATGATTCGTTCCTGCTCCTCTGACGGCGGAAACTGCCCGATTGTTCCCGCGCGGCCCCGCTCGGTCACTGGGGAATGCCGCGGCGGCCCGGTTCCTTTCAGGCCCGGTTGCTATTCTGGTCTCAACCGTGTATATAGAAGCTTCGGAGAATCTCAGTTGCCCACACAATCGTTGAACAAGTCGATCTTCGCCAGGAAGCTCCACCACCGCACGCTGACTCCGCTGTCCGAACCCGAAATCACCATCCCGTTCGGCGCCATTATCGAAGACGCCCGGCCCGACCGCGACACCATGGTGTTCAGCTATCTTCAGGAAATGTACTGCTGCCCGCGCGACATCTTCCAGTCCGCGCTGGCGGGCGGCGGAACGAAAGAAGCGAAACCCACCGCGGCGCCCGTGGCGGCGGTTGTCCCGGAGCCCGCGGCGGCGGTTGTCCCGGAGCCCGAACCGGAACCGGCCAAGCTGCGATTCGAGGCGTTGTCCTCGAGTGTCAAAGGGCTGTCGCGAGCCAAGGTGCCGGGCGGGTGGCTGGTCGCCACGGCGCGGGGCGGCCTGGCGTTCTATCCCGACGCCAAGCACGTCTGGAACGGGGAGTCGATGTAGCGCCTATAGCTCCGCGTGGTTTTCCACCCAGGCGATGGCGGCCGCGACGGTGTCGAATCCCTTCTTGCTCTCCGTCCAGCTCTGGCCGGTGAGCACGTTGCGATAGACGTTGGCCGTCCACACGTCTTCTTTGTCTTTCTTCTCGACGTAGCCGGCGTCGCAAGTCCACAACTGGCCCGAGACTCTTTCCCAACCGAAATGCGGGGGCACCTAATCCGCGTCCATCCTTTGGACTAGTGTAGCGATTGTGGCGGCCGAGGGATACGCTGTGTGATAATCTCGGCATGCCTCTGGACGTTCACCAGCGGGAACACGAAGGCATCGTCATCCTGGACCTGAAAGGCCGGATCACGGTGGGCCCGGAAGCCGGCGCCTTGCGCGAGCGCGTCGCGGTGCTGAATGCCGCGGGCACGCGCAACCTGGTGCTCAACCTGAAAGGCGTCGACTACATCGACAGTACCGGCTTGGGCGCGCTGGTGATGTTCGCCACAAGCTTGCGCAAGAGCAACGGCAACGTGAAGCTGGTCAACCTCAGCCGACGCACCATCGAACTGCTGGTCATGACCAAGCTGGCGACGGTTTTCGAGATCTTCGCCGACGAGCAGGACGCCATCAACAGCTTTTACCCGGACCGCAAGATCGAGACGTTCGATATCCTAAGCTTTGTGCAGCAAATGAAGAAAGAGGGATAGCCGGCGATGGCTCTAGTGGTCATCGGGGGTGTCGCCGCGGGCTTGAGCGCGGCCGCACGTGCGCGGCGAATCGATCCGCGCCTGGAAATCGTCGTCCTGGAAAAGGGCCCCGCGATCTCCTACGGGGCGTGCGGGCTCCCCTATTTCGTGGAAGGGCGCGTCCGCCAAGCCAGCCAACTGGTGGTCTATACGCCCGAGTATTTTCGCAAGGAGCGCAAGATCGACGTGCGCACCGGGGCGCGCGTGGTGGCGATCTCGCACCCGCGGCGCGAGGTGAAGCTGGAATCGGGCGCGCGCGTGGCTTACGGCAAGCTGGTGATCGCGACCGGGGCGCGTTGCGACACGTCGGGAATCCAGGGCGCCGGGCAGCCGCACGTCTTCACCCTGCACACCCTGGACGATGGCGAACGAATGCGCGCGTTTCTGCGCGAGCGGCGGCCCAAGCGCGCGGTGGTGATCGGAGGGGGCTACATCGGAGTGGAAGCCGCCGATGCGCTGCGCCGCAACGGCGTGGGCGTGACCCTGCTGGAACGATCGCAACATCTTCTGCTGCGCGACGACGCGGTCTTCTCCGCGGCGGTGCGCAAGCAACTGGAGGCGCACGGCGTGGAGGTGCGCTGCGGCGTGGCGGCAAATTCGATCGAGGCCGATCGCGTGGGCGACGTCGATTGCGACATGGTGGTGGTGGCGGCGGGATTCCGTCCCAACGTGGAGTTGGCCGCGGAGGCGGGAATCGAGATCGGCCGCACCGGCGCCATTCGCACCGACGAGCGCATGGAGACCAATCTGCTAGGCGTGTACGCGGCGGGCGATTGCGCCGAAGCGACCCACCTGGTGACCGGCCGGCCCACCTACATTCCGCTGGGCGCCACGGCCAACAAGGGCGGCCGCGTGGCCGGCGCCAACGCGGCGGGTGGGCGGGAACGGTTCGCGGGCATCGTGGGGACGTCGATCGCGGGCATCTTCGGAACCGGATTCGCCACCACTGGATTCTCCGTGGCGCAGGCGCGCGCCGAAGGCTTCTCGCCGGTGGCGGCGCGCATCGAAGCCTACGCGCGCCCGCGATACTTTCCGGGCGCCAAGACCACCGTGGAGCTGGTGGCCGACCGCAATTCGCGAAGGCTGATCGGCGGCTCGGTGATCGGCGAGGAAGGCGCGGCGGGGCGCATCGGCGTGATTGCCACGGCGCTTGGGAGCCGTATGCGAGTGGACGAATTCGAACAACTGGACCTGGCCTACTCGCCGCCGTTCTCGCCGGTGTGGGACCCGCTGCTGATTGCGGCGCAGCAACTCCTGAAAGAGATGTAAGCGCCAGGGTAGAATAGAAGCAACTCCATGGGCAATAAGATCGACATTCTGGGTACGGCGGCCGCGATCGCCAAGGGCATGGGAGTCACCTTTAAAGAGATGATGTCTCCCACCGTGACGGACTATTATCCCGACGAACCGCCCAAGTTCGAGGAGCGTTACCGCGGCGTCCACGTTCTGCAGCGGGACTCCAACGGGATGGAAAAGTGCGTGGCCTGCTTCCTGTGCGCGGCCGCGTGCCCGTCCAACTGCATCTATATCGAGGCGGCGGAGAACACCGGCCTGGTGCGGATTTCCGGCGGCGAGCGCTACGCCAAGGTCTACAACATCGATTACAACCGCTGCATCTTCTGCGGCTATTGCGTGGAGGCCTGCCCCACCGACGCCATCACTCACGGCCATGGCTTCGAAGCGGCGAGCTACAACACCTCCACTCTGATCAAGCGGAAGGAAGATATGCTGGCGCCCATTCCAGAAGGCGCCCAGCCGCCGGTGGCCGCCGAGTCCGAGAGGGCCGTGGCAGGCCACTGAAGCCGGCGGACGCTACTTCTTCAACAAGTCCAGAACGGCTGCTGCCGTGGCCACGATGCCGGTGCGAAGCGCGGGCTCGAACTGGGGATAGAAGAGGCTGGAATGGAGCGTGGTCACGGGCACTCCGGTGCGCCTGGCCTCTTCGAGTTTTTCCGGGAAGGCGGCGCCCAACTGGAATTGCAGGGACGGGATCTGGTGGCCGTCGAGGCCGAACAGGCCGAAGTCTTCGCTGACCATGATGGGGTCGTCGTCGATCACGTTGGCGGCGCCCAGAGCGGCGGCGAAGACCCGCTTGAGGCGCGCGGCCAGTTGCGGATCGTTGTAAGTCTCGGGAACGGATTCCTCGGGATACACCTTGACGATGGGCGGGCGGTCGCCGGGGACGCCGCCCACCAGGGCGATGCCGCGCGCCATGCGCTCGATGGAGGCCAGCATGTCGCGGCGGACATCCTCACTAAAAGCGCGCACGGTGAGCTGCAGCACGACTTCGTCGGGGATGATGTTGTTCTTGGATCCGCCGTGAATGGAGCCCACGGTGACGACGGCGGGCGCCAGCGGCGGATTCTGCCGGCTGACGATGGTCTGCAGGGCCATGACGTATTCGGAGGCCAGGACCACCGGATCCTTGGTGGCTTCGGGGTGGGCGCCGTGGCCGCCGACGCCGCGGATGGTGACATCGAGGGTGGTGGCGCTGGCGTAAATGGGCCCGGGGCGCAGGGCCACTTTGCCGGCTTCGACGGTGGGCTCGTCGTGCAGGGCGATGGCGTAATTGGGCTTGGGGAAGCGCGTGTAGAGGCCATCGGCCAGCAGGGCGCGCGCGCCTTCGACGGTCTCTTCGGCCGGCTGTCCGACCATCATGAGAGTGCCGCTCCAGCGGTCCTGGAGTTGCGCCAGGACGCGCGCGGCGCCGAGAAGCGAGGACATATGCAGGTCGTGGCCGCAGGCGTGCATCACGCCGACCTCCCGGCCGGAAGAGTTGCGGGCGCGCACGCGGCTGGCGAAGGGCAGCCCGGTCTGCTCTTCGATGGGGAGGGCGTCGAGCTCGGTGCGCACCAGGACCGTGGGGCCGGGTCCATTCTTCAAGAGAGCGACGAGGCCGTAACCGGGGCGGCCGTCGGCGTATTTGCCGAGGTTTTCGGTGACCGTGAAGCCGGCTTTGCGAAGCTCATCGGCGAGGCGGGCGGAAGTATGCTCTTCCTGGCGGGAGAGCTCCGGATGGGCGTGGAGGTCCTGGTAGAAGGCCGTCAGCGAAGGCGCCTCGCGGGCGGCGAGCGCGGGGAGATCGGCAGGCTGCGCGGCCAGCCATGGGGCCGCGGCGGCGAAGAGAAGAGGGAGTTTCATGATGCTTCCCGCAGTATAGCGTGTGACGGAACGAAGCCAAGTTTTGGGGGAGCGAACGGGGGCCTCGGTCAGAGCGCGCCGTCGCTGAGACCGTATCTGGCTTTCAAGTCCGCCAGCGCGGCGCCGACTACATCGTCCGGCGCCTTGTAGGCGCGGAGCAGCGCATCCAGTTTGGCAACTCCGTCCGGGTACGTGTCTCCCACGTAGGCGTTGCTGCGCTTGAAATTCAGAAACTGGGGCGCGGACTGCTCCAACAAGGCGCGCATGTCCTGGAGCGACCGCTGGCGTTGAGTCAGTTGGGTAGTCAACACGTCGCGGACATGCTGCGGATACTCCTCCTGGAGAGTCTGGCGGTCGATCGCCTGGCGCACCTGGCTCAACTGAGTGCTGATCGCCACGGCGTTTTTCGCCAGTTCCGTGGCCACCGCGGCGTTTTGATCCAATTCGACTCCGCGGCCCGCCCCGTTTGCGACGATGCCGCCGCACCAGGCGCGAGCGCTGCTTACGAAGTCCAGTTCGAGGGTGTTCGCGCTGGCAAAGTTAGCCTTGGTTTCCGTGAGCGCTTTTGCCAGTTGAACCGCTTCGTTATGTTCTTGTTTGCCGCATCCCGCAAGGAACGCGGCCGCGGCCAACCAGCAGCAACATCGCGATTTTAAGAATCTCATATCCATTCCTCGTTGCGACCCAAGTATAGGCCGTTTCCGCGAGGGTGTCCATCGCGGCGTTGTGGCGCGTGCTCGCGTCCTACGCCCCCGCCACCGCCGGCGATCCCTTTACCGTCCCCATCAAGTGCGCGCCGGGAAGGTCGCAATCCCAAAGCACGATTTCGCGGATGGGCAGATCCCGCGGCCCGGCGGCAATCTCGACTTCCTGCCGCAGGTAGCGCGAACCATCCAGCAGGAGCGCGCGCCACTTCACGGTAGCGCCGCTTCGCTGGTCGCGAAACGTGGCCGAGACCTGCGCGCCGGCGCGCTGTCCGGCGCGCCCGAGGGACTTCGGGGCTCCCGCCACGCGCGCCGATTCCACCCGCGCCGCCAGGTTCATCTCGCTGGAGCGCACGGTCCGGCCCCCGGCAAGCGCCAGCGCAAACACGTCGGGCGGCAGGGCGGCGGCCGAAAACTCGAGGGCTCGCAAGCGGCCGCCCGCCGCGCTCCAGCGCATGTTCACGTGCGGGTTGGAAAGCGTTGCGGTCTCGGCGCTCACCCGCGCCTGGGCGCGGCCGATTTGCGCCTCTATCCTGGCGGGCCAACCGCACGCCGCGGTGAGGCCAGCCAGACATCGCGCCAGTTCGCGACGGGTAAGTCCCGAGAGATGGTGGTTGAGCATCTCCCTATCATTCATCGTTTGTGAACGGGAGTACAAGCCTTCAGCCATTAGCCTTCAGCCGTCGGCTTTGCGGCGCGTCGCCCAGCCCCCAAGGGTGCTACGCCGCGAAGCGTCTGCAGCCGCTTCCGCTACGCACGGATAAGCTGAAGGCCGATGGCTGCCGACGGCTTTGTTAAGCGCTCGATAAGCCTTGGTTAAGAACGTAAAGACAAGCCGCCCACGGGAAACGGCGCGCCCAGGCACGCCGTACACAACAACAGACAAACTGCACTCGATCTTTTGCTGGCAGTACTTGTCGGTCCACAAATTTAGGAGAAACGTAATGTCTTTTCGACGAGTTTTTGTGACGATCCTCACAGTGGCCGCATTGGCGGGGACGGTCGCCATGGCGCAGACTACCACCACCATTACGGTCACGCGCGAGGCCACCTATCCGCCCGTCGGCCTGGCCAGTTCCGAGACGGCCCAGATCAACGTGGCCAACCTCGCGAGCAACTCCGCCAAAGGCACGGCGGCATCGTGCAGCGGAACCATCGCGTTCCTGAATTCCAGCGGCGTAACCATCGGGAGCGCCACGCCGTTCACCGTGACCAGCGGGCAAATCTACTCGGTCAGCCTGCCTTTCGCCAAGACGGGAGCTTCCGTCCGCACCGAGATCCGCGGGGTGATCGGCTACTCCACAACCTCCGATGTGCCGTGCACTCTGTCCTCCTCGCTCGAAACCTACGACAGCACTACCGGTGTTACGCACATCTTCCTCTCCAACGACGCCACGGCAGCCGGCGGCCCTGCCCCAGCAAGTGAGCCAGGGCCCGGGCTCTAATGAGAAACCCCGTTGCCGCCGGCCCCGTCATATGTGTTGACGTGCAGCCAGGCACTCGTCACACCCGCTCGCGGATCCTCCTGATCGAGGACGAGCCGGACTCGGTGGTAACGGTGTCCGATTTATTGGCCTTGGATGGTTACCAGGTGGAAGCCGCCCCGGACGGCGAGTCGGGACTGGCGCGCGCCGTCGCGGGCGGCTTCGACCTGCTCATTCTCGATGTCATGCTTCCCCGCAAAACCGGATTCGACGTCTGCCGCGAAATCCGCCAGCGGGGCATGGATACGGCCATCCTGATGCTCACCGCGAAGGCCCAACTGAGTGACATGGTGGTGGGGCTCAGACTCGGCGCCGACGACTACATGGTCAAGCCGTTCGACCCCGCGGAGCTTCTGGCCAGGGTGGAAGCGCTGCTGCGCCGCGTGCGGAAGGCGGGACGCACGCCGGTCAGATCGTTCCAGTTCGGCGACGTGGAAGTGGATTTCGAACGGGCCGAGGCGCACAAGGCCGGCCGGCCGGTCGGCATGGCGGCCAAGGAATTGCAACTCCTGCGTTACCTGGTGGACAACCGCCAGAGAGTGGTTTCGCGCGAGGAGATCCTGCGGCACGTCTGGGAGTACAGCAGCGAAGTTTCGTCGCGCACCATCGACGTCCACGTTTCGTGGCTGCGGCAGAAAGTGGAAGACAATCCGCAGCACCCCAAACACATCGAGACCATCCGCGGCAAAGGCTACCGCTTCACCGGCTGACCTTGGCTTCCAGCTCGGCCCATCGCGCGTACAACTCCTCCACGCGGCGTTGCGATTCCTGAAGGTTTTCGTAAGCCTCGGTCAGCCGCCGCGGGTCCGAAGCGGATTCCTGAAGTTCCCGCTGCCAGCGTCCGATGCCGCGCTCCGCGTCCAGGATCCTCTCTTCCATGCCGTCCCACTCGCGCTGCTTCAAATAGGAGAGCTTCCTTTTGGGTCCGTCGGCGGCCGCCGGCGCGCGCGACTCCTTGGCGGCCGGTTTTTCCGGCGGCTGCTCCCCGCGGCACGCCTCCCACTGCGAGTAGTCCGCGAAGACGCCGCCCTCGCCGCCATCCAGGCCGACCACCATGGTGGAGACGCGGTCCAGCAGGTACCGGTCGTGACTGACCAGCACCACGGCGCCGGGAAAGTCGAGCAGGCTCTCCTCCAGCACTTCCAGCGTGGGGATGTCCAGATCGTTGGTCGGTTCGTCGAGCAGCAGCACGTCGGCGGTCTCCAGCATCAGCCGCGCGATCATCACGCGCGCCCGCTCGCCGCCGGAGAGTCTCTCGACCGGCATCTCCAATTGCTCTTCGCGGAACAGGAAGCGCTTGGCCCAACCCATCACGTGGATGGGCCGCCCGCGGTAGAGCACCGCGTCGCCCTCGGGACACAGCGTCCGGCGCAGGGTGGTCTGGGGGTCCAAATGCGCGCCGCGGTCCTGCGCGAAGTTCACCGTGCGCAATCCATCGGCGCGCCGCACGCTTCCCTCGCCCGGTTGCCACTCGCCTTTGAGGATCTTGAGCAGGGTGGTCTTCCCGCTGCCGTTGGCGCCCACCAGGCCGATGCGCACCCCCGGCGAGAGGGTGAGATTCAGATTGCGGAACAGCTTGCGCCCGCCCAGTGTTTTGCCGACGCCCTCGGCCTCGATCAGCCGTTTGGTCTGGCGATCGGACGCGGCGAAATCGATCTGCGCGGTGGAAGCCCGGCCACGCGCGGAGACGGCCGAAAGCTCGTCGATCAACCTTCCGGCGGCGTCGATGCGCGCCTTGGACTTGGTGGTCCGCGCCTTGGGTCCGCGCCGCAGCCACTCCACCTCGCGCCTCACCTTGGCGGCCAGCGCGGCTTCGAGCTTCTGCTGGGCTTCGAAGAACTCCTCGCGCCTTTCCAGGAACTCGCTGTAGTTTCCCTTCACCTGAAACGCGCACTGCGGATAGGCCCGATTGAGCTCCATCATGCGGGTGGCGACGTTCTCGAGAAAGTACCGGTCGTGGGTCACCACCAGGCAGGCGTTGGCAGTCGAGAGCGCGCGCTCCAGCCAGAGGATGCCGTCCAGGTCCAGGTGGTTGGTGGGCTCATCCAGCAACAGCACGTCGGGGGCGGTCACCAGCGCGGCGGCGATGGCGAGGCGCTTTTTCCAACCGCCGGAGAGCGAGGCCGCCGGCGCATCGGCGTCGGCGAACCCTGCGCGGCTCACCATCATGCTGGCGCGCGTGGCCTTCTCTTCCTCGTCCATCGGCAAGTCTTGCAGCGCGGAACGAAGCACGGAGGCGGGGGTGTCGTCGGCCGCGAATGTGGAATCCTGCGGAACGTAGGCCAGGCGGGTCTGGCGGCGCAGGGCGCGCTCTCCCGCATCCGGCGTATCTCCGCCCGACAGGATTTCGAGCAAGGTGGTTTTGCCGCTGCCGTTGGGCCCGATCAAGCCGGTGCGGTCGCCATCGGAAAGGTTCAGCGAAAGATCTTCGAACAGGACGCGCGCGCCAAACGACTTGCGCAGACCGGCGCAGCTCAACAGAACGGGCATGTCTTTTCAGGATGGCACAGGGAGGCGGGCAGGTTGGCCGCGGCACGGACGCGAGGGCGGGAGCGGCGTGCAGAAACCGGCCGGCGGACAGGGCAGACGAATCGCCTGCCCACAACTCGTCCGGAGGGCGTCCGGGCGCCGGCTACTTCTTCGTTGGCGCGGGGATCTCTTGATGAGGGTAGATCCCCGCGTCGAAGGCGGCTAACTGCCTTTCCGCTTGCACCAGTTTGATCTTGACCCTGTCGAGTTCCTCCGGCGGCACCAGTCCGCTACCGACTCTCCGTTGCACCGCCTGGAGCTCGTTCTTGATCATGGACACCTCCTCGACCAGAGTGTCTCTGTATGCCTTCAGGGCCTGATCGTGTGGATTGTTGGAAGGCGCTTCGGCCGCGGCCTGGTGGTAGGCGCCCGTCAGGCTCGAGCGGCTCTGTTCCGCCAGGTTGCCCTGGTCCGCAAACTCCCGCGCGACCCGCTGGTAGGCGGCCATCGCCCGATCGTCCTTGCCCTGCTTGCGGTAACACTCGGCCATGCGGAACAGCGCGGTGGCCGCGGTCTGGCGGGCTTCGGCGAACTGCGACAGCGCCGCCTGGTAGTCTTCAATGGCGGCGTTCAGGTCGTGTTTGGATTCCTCCTCCACCACGCCCTTGCGCAGGCTGTCCACCATGCGGTCCTGGGCCGCGCCGACCGCGGTTGCGATTGTCAGAAATGCCAATGCCAAACGAATCTTCATGCTGTTTCTCCTCAGTTGCCAGTGTGCCGAAAGAGCGCCCGGCCAGTGTTACGGTTCTGCAAAATCGCACTTGGCGCCCTCCAGCCGGTAGCCCACGCCGTGGACCGTCAGGATCCAGCGCGGCGTGTCGGGCGCCGGCTCCAGCTTGGCGCGCAGGCTGGCGATGTGGTTATCCACCGTCCGTGTGGTGGGAAAAGCCGTGGCGCCCCACACCAGGTCGAGGAAGCGCTCGCGTGTCACCACCTGGCCCTCGGCCTCGGCCAGAAGCCGCAGGACCGCGTATTCCTTGGCGGTCAGGTGCAGCGGCTGGCCGTCGCGGCGCGCCTTGAGTCTCACCCAGTCTATCTGAGCGCCGCCCAGCCGCAGGGCATTGGCCACGCGCCGCCTTCCGCCGGACCGGCGCAGCAAGGCGCGCACCCGCGCCAGCAGTTCGTCCGTGCTGAAGGGCTTCACCAGGTAATCGTCGGCGCCGCTATCGAGGCCGGTGACGCGGTCCTGCACTTGTCCCTTGGCGGTGAGCATCAGCACCGGCGTATCCACCCCCAGGCGGCGCAATTCGGCGCATAGCGCGTAGCCATCGAGCTGGGGCAGCATGACGTCCAGCAGCAGCAGGGCGGGCTTCTGTTCCAGGGCCCGCTCCAGGCCGGCGGCGCCATCGGAGGCCGTCTGCACGCGGTAGCCTTCGGATTCGAGGATATCGCGCAACGCCGCGCGCATGGCCAGTTCGTCCTCCACGATGAGGATGCGCGCGGCGGGGTTCATGACGGCGCTCCGGCATCCGGCGGCAACTCCAGCCCGAAGCTGCTTCCCCGGCCCACGACGCTCTGCACCAGGACCCGGCCGCCGTGCCCTTCGGCCACGTGTTTCACGATGCTCAAGCCGATCCCCACGCCCCGGGTTTCGCGGCGCAACTCCTGGCCGCGCCGGTAGAAGCGCTCGAAGATGCGGGCATGGTCCGCCGCCGGGATGCCCGGTCCACGATCGCGAACCCATAGCCGCACGGCGTCCCGGCATGGTTCCATCTCTACCCGCACTTCGCCCCCTCGGGCGAGTGTTTGATGGCGTTATCGAGCAGGTTCACCAGGGATTGTTCCACCGCTTCGCCGTCCCAATTGAACTGGCGTTGGTCCAAGACCTCGGGCGGGTCGGACAGCACCAGATGGACGCGCCGCTCGTCGGCATTCGGCTGCATCAGCATCACCGTGTGGCGCAATAGGGCCATCGCGTCCACAGGTTCGAAGCGATAGCGCTTCCGGTCCCGATCGATGCGCGCAAAGTCCAGCACATTGTCCACCAGCGTGGAGAGCCGCCGGCATTCCTGCACGATCAGGTGGTAGTAATCCCGCTGCCGGGGTTCGCCACTCACCCGGCCGCCCTCCAGGCTCTCCGCCAAGAGCCGAATGGCGGCGATGGGGGCGCGCAGCTCGTGCTAGACGCTGGAGACGAAGTTGGATTTCATCTCGTTCAGCCGCGCCTGTCTCCGGTGGCCGGTCCACAAGCCCACCAGGCCGATGAGGGCCGTGCCGGCGGCGGAGAAGATCAGCCACTCGATGAGCAGCCGGCGCTGCCGGTAGCGCGCATAGAGCGGCGCGGGGTTGGACAGATCGAGGCGCAGCGTGAAGGCATGCTCCCCGTCCACGGTGAGGATTCCGCCGGCGGAAGTGAGAACTGGAGGATCGGCGCCGATAGCTGGCGGACCGGCCAGGCGCCGGCGGTCGCCGCTGATTTCCACCACTGCTCCCGCGTATTCCGGCAGTCCTCCCATGGACCACAGAGTCTTCTGTAGTACGGCGACCAGCGACGCCGGCGGCACCAGCGCGACATCCCATCCTCCGCCCACCGGATTGGTCAAGGCCAGCACGGATTGGCCGCCGTGTACCAGCCAAAGCTCGCCGGGCCGGTCCGCCGGGATGGGTCGCTCCAGCAGGCTGCGCAACCAGTTCCGGGTCTTCTCCCGGGCCGCCTCGTCTCTCTGCCAGAGCTGTCGCAGCGCCGCTACCCTGGTGGCATACATGCCGCCGCCGGCGGCTCGCTGAGCAGCCTGCAATAGCTCGGGGGTCAGGAAGGAAGCGTGATACGCCGTGTTCGCTTCCACTTCCCGGATCAGGCGATCCGGCAGGGCGCCCACGGGGGTCTGCCGCAACGCCAGAAGCAGCGCCAGGGCCGCCACGGGCGATCCCGATGGCGTCACGGCTTGAGGAAACCGCTGGGCCAGGTTCACCGCGCGCTCGGTCGGATTTACACCCTGGCCGGACCAGTTCGCCAGCTCCAGCAGTCCCAATTCGGCGTTGCCGCGAACGAGCGGGTTGGTTGGGGCGGAGTCCGCGAGAGAGCTGAGCGCTTTCCGGGCAACCGCGGCGTCCGGCTGCCGGTAAGTGGCGTCCTGCGCCACCTTCCACCATTGGGCCTGTTGGGCGGTTAGCTTCCGCGGCCAGTCGTCCGGCGCCGGTAACCTGGGAAAACCGGCCATCGGCGCGATTTGCCCATCCACAATCCTGCCTTGGCTCTGGGGGGCCGGATGGCGGGACAACTCGTCGCCGGCCTGCCGGCCTAACTGGCGCGCCAGTTCCGGTGCCACCACCTGCGAGTTGTCGCGCGCCTGCCGCTCTACTTCGGTCCTGTCGTCGCGCAGCAGATGCAGCGCGCCTCCCGTCAGGACGGCCACCGGGAGAGCGATAAGGATCGCCTGCAGGTCCAGTGCCAGCTCCGAGCGACGGATGGCCGGCATGTCTACCGGCCATCTTATCGCGCGGACGCTGCGAAGATGTCACGGTATTGTCGGGAGCGGGGCGCGAAACTGTGCGGCCACTGCATGAAGCCTGTCTTGTAACGGCTATGGGAAGCCCAGTATGCTCAGGCCAAGACGAGACACAAAATGGGAAACCAGGGCGGAGAAAACCAACCGTGGATGAAGAGTTTCGGCAAACTGCGAAGCCTCCACAGAGAGACGGTGGAAATCAACCGGATCATCGGGGACGAGTTCGGTCAGATCGAGCCAGAGGCTGTGGGGCTCACAACCCCACCTCGATCCCGCGTCCCGCCTCCTTCGCCCGGCGATACCCCAACGCGGCGGCGGCCACATCTTCGATTGCCAGGCCCAGCGATTTGAAGACCGTTACTTCTTCTTCGCTGGTGCGGCCGGGCGCGCGGCCGGCGAGGATCTCGCCCAGCTCCACGCGGGCGTGCTCGCGCGGGAAGCGGCCTTCCCGAATCCCCTGCACCACGTCTCCGGATTCCTGCCACGCGGCGTCGCGCGAATCCACCACCAACCGCGCGCGGGTGATCAGCGCGGGGTCGAGCTCGCGCTGCGAAGGCCGGCAGGCGCCAATCGAGATCACGTGCGATCCGGCGCCGACCCAGGCGTCCTCAATCGCCGGCGTGTCCGAGCTGGTAGCCAGCACCGTCACATCGGCGCCGCGAACGGCTGCTTCGGCGCTCGGGGCGGCGCGTACCGGTTCGCCCATCTCTTCTACGAAGAGACGCACGTGGTCCGGCCTAGGGCTCCAGACGCGGACTTCGCGGAATTGGCGGACCAGGCTCAGCGCTCTCAGGTGGCTGCGCGCCTGCACGCCCGACCCCAGAATCGCCAGCACGCCGGCATCGGCGCGCGCCAAGTGGCGCGTGGAAAGCGCCGACGCGGCGGCGGTGCGCAGTTCGGTGATCCAGCGGCCGTCCATCACGGCGAGAAGCTGGCCGGTTTCCGGATCGAAGAGCGAGATGGCCGCCAAATGCGTGGGCAGGCCCCGCGCGGCATTTTGCGGAATCACCGAGACCAGCTTGGCGCCGAGCACGGACTGCGCCGCCTGGTACGCGGGCATCGACGCGAAGAACGTGCGGGGGCGCAGTTCGACCGCGGTGCGGACGGGCTGCACAACTTGCCCGGTGGAAAAAGCGGCCAGCGCCGCGTCCATGGCTTCGATGCCGTCGGCCAGCGACAGCACGGAACGAACATCGGTTTCGGAGAGCCAGAGAGGCATGACCTAAAGTCTACAACCCGCCGCCGCCGCGTCCGCCACGTCCGCCGCGTCTGCCGGTCGGCGCGGGCTCTTCCTCACCGGGCTTGACCGGGGTGATGCGCAGAGCGGCGCCGTCGTAGGGACAATGATCGTACTCGAACGGGTAGGCCCGTTTGCATACGGGGCAGTAACGCGACAGTTTGGGCAGCGGATGAACGGCCTTCGACGAGAGCCAGTCCTCGCGGAACCTGGCCATCTCGGGGGTCAACTGGAGGCCGGCCAGCTCGTAGGGCGTGGCCTGGAAGCCGGGCGCTTCCCCCAGCACGAGGTCCACATCCTTGCGGCCGGCGCGCGTTTCGGCGCGCAGGTGAATGGTGTCGCCGGGCTGGTGGCGCGCCATGACGGCGTCCAGTTCGGCCTGGGTCTTGAGCGCGCGGCCGTCCCACTCCACGATGCGGTCGCCGCGGTCGAGACCGGCGTCGTACAGCGGCGAATCGCGCAGCGTGGGCGCGTTGAGGGTCATGCCCTGGTCCGACCAATTGGCGAACCGCACGCCGGTCCATGCGCGATTGGGGCCGGTCCGTTTCTCCAGCAGGAATCCGGCGTGCGTCAGCAGGGCCGCGTAGTCCATGGGCTCCTTGCCGTAAATGTGGCGGCGGAAGATCCCGGCGGCGAAATCCCGGCTGCCGGTAGCGGTGGCCAGGGTCCGCTCCAGGTCGTCGAGGGTGTAGGGCTTGTCGGTGTCGGGATGCTCGCGCCACATCTGGCGCATCCAGTCGTCGAGCGATTTGCCGGGGAAGCGCGCGCGGATGGAGAGGTCGACGCCCAGCGCCAATGCCTGGCCGTAAGTGTAGTACGAAATGAAATTGTTGTCGGTGTTGGCGACGTCGATGGAGACGGCGGCGTCGACGAAGGGCGCCTGGCGGCTCATGTCGATCACGTTGAAGACCAGCCGCCCGGGCTCGGTGAGCACGCTCGAGACAGCACCGGCCATGGAGCGGGTGAAACGGTCGAGGCTCTCCAGGCCGGCCCGCTTGAGCGTCAGGATGCCGTAATAGTTGGTGAAACCTTCGGCGAACCACAGCTCGCCGGACATGTCGGCGCGCTCGTAATCGAAGGGCTCAAGCGACCGCGGGCGGATGCGCTTGACGTTCCAGGAGTGGAAGAACTCGTGCGATACGGTGCCGATCTCGAAGGCGGCGGAGGTGCGGAGGTCCTGCGTGCCGGTGATGGAGGCGGAGTCGCGATGCTCCATGCCGTCGCCGTTGACGTAGGGCAGGTAGTCGACGAGGAAGGTGTAGTTGCCGTTGTCGTACTTGGGGAACGCGCCGAAGACGCCCTCTTCCTCGGCGGTGACGGCCTCGCACATACGGGCGAATGCGGCGGCCTCTTCGCCGGTGCCCTGGTGGTGCAGGGCGAGGCGGAACCGGACGTCGCCGACTTTCCACTCGAGCAGGGCGTGGCGGCCGATTTCGAGCGTGGCATCCATCATGCGGTCCATGTTGGGGGCGGTCCAGGTGCCGTCGTCGTGGGGGGCGAGTTGGGTGGCGACCTGCCAGCCGCTGTCGTCGGGCACGGCGATTTTGAGCGCGACGGGGCTCTGCTCGAAGCCGTGCGCCCAGACGAACGTGGCCGGCGGGTTGAGGTGCGCGTGGGTGGAGTCGATGGCGGCGTAGGTGCCGTCGGCGCGGTCGCCGAACAGGGTGTACTCGACCACCACCGTGCCCTTGTGGCCGGAGACGTTCCACTGGTAGGGCGAGGGACGCAAGACGTCGAGGGCGTGGCCCTGTGCGTCAGCGGCCTTGAAATTGGAAACGTTCTTGGCGAACTCGTGGAGCGCGTAGCGGCCGGGGGAAGAGCGGCTCATCAGCACTTCCAGGGTTGGCTGGCGCACGCCGGAGAAGGTGGCGCGGATTTCGGCCTCGTGATGGATAGCGTTGGGGAAGCTGATTTCGTAGCGGACGGCCTCCTGCGCGAGGAGTGGCCAAGCCAGCAAGCCGAGAGCGAGCCATAGTTTCATAGGTGCCTTCGCAGTATAGCGAAAAACCCCGGGCTGCATAAATAAACCTGGGGACAGACGGAACGTTTCCTGGTTTTCGGGGGTCTGGGCCGACGACATAGCCTCACACGGACCCGCGATCGCCCGGAAGCGGCCTTGCGGCGTTCCGCAGGGTCCGCCCGCCCGAATCGTCTCGTGCGACGGTTGATCCGCAGCTTGGCGCGCGGGGAAGTCGAAGGACGGGGATGCGCCTTCCGCCACCTGGACCGCCCGGAATGCTGGCTGTTCTGGGTCCGGTCCGGAAAACCCAGGAAACGTTCCGTCTGCCTGGGCAGGGCCTGCGGCCCGCGAAAGCTGATGAAAATGGACTCGAGTGGCAGAATATGGCTAGGGAGTAACGAGGTCGAGGTGACAGTGGAGAAGTCGAGGCCGCCCGTCTGCCTGATCCGGAGCGTGCGTTTTGAACGAATAATTGGGAATCCACCTCCCCTTTGGGGAGCGCCGATAGCCCGTGACCCTGTCTAAAGTATCCGTGGCATGCTCTTTGCTCCCCAAGGAGAGGTAGCAATGTCTTATAGGATAGCGGGAATCGACGTTCACAAGAAGATGCATGCATTGGTGATGACTGACGTGTCGGAGGACGGCGAATACACCTTCGAGCGGTGCAAGTTCGGAGGAAGTCCGAGCGACTTGCGGGCCATGGCCCAATGGCTGATCGACAAAGGCGTCCAAGAAGTGGTGATGGAGTCGACGGCACAGTACTGGAGACCCGTGTGGCAAGCGCTGGAACAACATTGGCAGCCGGAGTGTCGGGAGCGGGGAGGTAGGAGGCTGCTGCGTCTGGCGCAGGCCGAATCCAATCGGGCGCGGTGTGGACGGAAGAAGGATTTCGAAGATGCCGAACGGTTGGTGAAGCGACTGGTGGCCGGGGAGTTGATTTTGAGCTACGTGCCGGATGCGGAACAGCGTTTGTGGCGGACGGTGGAGGGCCGCAAGTACCAGTTGACGCAAGACAAGGTGCGTATGCGGAACCAACTGGAAGGGTTGCTGGAAGAAGCGCACATCAAGTTAACCAGTTTGGTGAGCGATCTGTTTGGGGCCAGCGGGCGGCGCATGTTGCACGGGATAGCGGAAGGAGAGACCGACCCGGCAGTGTTGGCGGGCTTGGCCGATTGCCGGCTGCGCGCTACGCAAGAACAATTGTGCGACGCACTGGGAGCCTGTGCGCAGCTCCATGAGGCGTACCGGGAATTGGTGAAGATGTCGCTGGAGGAATTGGACCTGATGGAGGAGCAGATCGCGAAACTGGACAAGCAAATGGCGGAGTTACTGAAGGCCCATCAAGGGGCGGTTGAGCGGCTAGCCGAAGTGCCTGGACTAGGGGCGGATTCGGCGCAACAGATCATCGCCCCAGTGGGTCCCGCCGCGGCCGCATTCGAAACGGCGAAGAACTTGGCGTCATAGGTAGGAATCTGCCCGGGGCGGGAAGAAAGCGCCGAGGCGTCCAAAAGCAACCGGAGCCCGAAAGGCAACCGCACGCTTCGCCGGATCCTGAATCAAGCGGCCCATGCGGCGGTCCGATGCCAGGGCAGCATCTTCGAACTCACGTTCCGCCGCCTGGTGCCGCATCTGGGTTACCAACAAACCATCTGGGCGATCGGACATCGGATATGCAGATTGATCTGGTTGATTCTGCACAAGGGCGTCCGGTACGAGGAACGAGGCCCGGCAGTGCAAGAAAAGGCGCGGAAGCGGCGGGTAGCCAGGATGCTCAGGGAACTGCGCAGCCTTGGCTACCAGATCGACCCTGTCCAGCTTGCAGATGGGAGCGCGCGATGAACGCGAGCGGTAGCCAGCGCGCGATGGGCGCGAGTGGCCACGGAGACGCGATGGGCGCGAGTGGCAGTGGTTTTTCGACCCTGTCCCGGGGTTTATTTATTCAGGGTGTAGTTGAGACCCATCGTGAGCTGAAACGAGTTCTTCTTGAAACTCGGGGGCGGATCGTTTAGAAATGTGTCCAGCGCCGCTATCGAGAAGCCCAGCCGCTTGTGGACCGGCAGGTTCAATGAGGTATTGGCCGTCCAGGAATAGGCTTGGGAAGTGTTCCACGAGGGCGTAATGGAAACGCCCTCGAGCAGGGTCGCTCCGCCAGGCAGCTTGCGCGCATAGTTCTCACTGAAAACGCTGCCGATGAGGTTCCGGCCGCTCGCGGACGCCAGAAAGCTTTGCCGCTCGTAACTCATGCTGCCCTTCAGGTCGAGTGTCTGGTTGGGTTGCTTCACCACCGTCCAGCCGAAGCCGCCGCCGTACATCTGTTGCAGGTCGAGACCTTGCGAGTAGTTGTGGTCGAAGGCCGTCTGCGCGAAGAAATAGCCGTGCGACCGCGGAAGGTACTGGTCGCGCTCGAGATCGCCGTGGAAGATGGCAGTCTTCAATTTGGGTGTGTTGGGCTGGGAGACCGAGCCGTCGGTGGCGCTGAAGTTGCCGGTGGTGCGATCGCGCGTGTCCAGCCAGTCCGCGGCCGGGGTGGTCCGCTGCAGGCCGATCCCCCCGGTGAAAGTGCGGCTTGTCTGGGTGGCTTGGACCAGCGCGGCGCCGGCGTTGATAGAGCCGGTCCACGCCTGGAAGAAGCCCGGGCTGTGCAGAACGGCCTTCTCAAACGCCGGCTGCTCGACCACATGAGCCGCGTCGGCCACCGGGACCTTCTGGCCGCCCACGGCGAGCGTTTTATCGGCCATGGCGACGCTGCCTTGCGGCAACTTGGAAAGGTCGGAGTTGCGGTTCAACTGCACGCCCTTGCCGACCACCACGAATTTCCCCGCGGAATGCAGTTCCTGGATCTTGCTCCAGTCGGCTTTGACGTCGCCCAGCGAATCGCTGTGGAAGATCACCGTGGCGCCATTGGACCGCACCAGCTTGCCGACGAGTTTCTCGCCGTTGACGAAGATGAGGACATCCGGATCGGGCTTGGCGGCAGATTGCGCGAAGCCCAGCGCCGCTGCCATCAGAACAGTGAAGCAGCAGATCGGTAAGGAGTGTTTGTGGATCATGGCGGTAATCTTCCAGGATACACGCTAATCCGTGCCCCGAGCTTTAAGGGATTTTGGCGCCGCCGAGAGCCGCGGTGGCCAGCGAACTGCCCAGACCCATGGTCTCCACCGCGGAAGAAGGCACGATTATCATGGATCCCCTCTCCTTGATGGCTTCGTAGAGCATGTTCATGGCGCGGAGATGCAGAGCCACGGGGTTGTCCTGGTAAGTGGCGGCGGCTTTGGCGAACTTCTCGGCGATCTCGGTTTCCGCCGTGCCCAGGATAATGCGCGCCTGGCGCTCGCGCTCCGCCTGCGCCTGCCGCGACATGGCGTCCTGCAGTTCCGGCGGAATCTGCACGTCGCGAATCTCCACCGACTGCACGGTGATGCCCCACGCGGTGGTCTTCTCGTCGAGAATGCGCTGCAGTTCGTGGCCCAGCGTTTCGCGCTCCGCCACCATTTGAGCCAGTTCGTGGCGTCCGATGGATTCGCGCAGAGCGGTCTGTGCGCTGAGCGTGATCGCCTGGTCGAAATCCTGCACTTCCAGAATGGATTTCTCCGCGTTCCACACCAGCCAGAAAACGATGGCGTCCACGTTCACCGGCACGGTGTCGCGCGTGAGCGTGGATTCGGCCGAGACGCTGGTCACGCGAACGCGCTGGTCCACGTAGCGGCTGAGGCGGTCGACGATGGGGATCATGTGGAACAAACCGGGCCCCCGCAGCCCGGTGAAGCGGCCGAAACGCAACACCGCGACGCGCTCCCACTGGTCGGCCACGCGGATGGAAAAGAGAAAGTACAGACCCAGCAGAACGCCGGCCACCACGGGCACGGGGCTGCCGGTCAGGCTGGTGACCCCGAAGCCGCCGGCTCCCAAAATCGCCAGCAGCGCGGCTCCTACACTACTCAATCGTAATCTCGCCTGGTTGGGCTTCATGGCGTCATCTCCCACTTTTTTCAGAATTGTTCCGAAGATCATTGAGGTGCTCCATTAATTCGTCGATTGTGAAGCCGGCGGCGCCGGCGCGAGACACTAACTCCCCGGCCAGTTGGCCGAGCTGTCTCTGGCGTTCCACTTCGTCGCGCTTCACCTTCCGATGGCCGATAAAGGTGCCTGTGCCCTGTTGGGTCTCCAGCACTCCCCGGATTTCCAGTTCCCGGTAGGCCCGCATCACCGTGTTGGGGTTGATGGACAGGTCGACCGCCACCTGACGGATGGTGGGAAGCTGGTCGCCCGCGGCCAAAGTCCCCGTAGCCATGGCGCCAGTCACCTGGTCGATGAGCTGGCGATAGACCGGGACCCCGCTGTGGAGATCCAACCGGAACTCGAAAGCGCGTCCACGCTGAATCGTATGTGTCATCTAAAAATATAGTGTACTAGTTTATTGATACATGTCAAGAGGAAAATTGTCGGGGAAAAGTCGTCAGTTGTCAGTCGACAGTTTACAGTTCCGCCGCCGGCGCCTCCCACAGGGCCCCTGGCGTAACTGTAAACTGTGAACTGCGAACTGTAAACTCCTTCTGGTAGACAGTCTGCTATAGTGGATACCAAAGGCACTCGGACATGGCACAATCGCAACCGTACCAAAACCGCATCGAGCTGGTCCAGGGAACGCTGGACCTGCTGATCCTCCAGACTCTGCAGTGGGGCCCGCAGCACGGGCACGGGATCGGACAGGCGATCCGCACCCGCTCCCAGGATGCGCTACAGGTGGAGCACGGGTCGCTCTATCCGGCGCTTCACCGGCTGGAACAACGCGGCTGGCTGGCATCCGAATGGAAGGTCTCGGAAGCCAGCCGCCGCGCCAAGTACTACACGCTCACTCCCCAGGGCAGGAAGCAGTTGCTGACGGAACAATCGAAATGGAAGCAAATGGTGCGTGCGGTGGCCCGGACCATGAAGCCGATTGGAGGGTAGACGCATGTGGCGGCGACGTTACGAAGAAGACCTCCAGGAGGAGTTTCGCGCTCACCTGGAAATCGAAATCGCGCAATTGATGGAGCGCGGGTCGACCCGGGAGCAGGCCGAACGGGAAGCCCGGCGCAGGTTCGGCAACCAGGCGCTGAGCGGCGAAGTCACCCGCGCAACCCGGCGCTTCACGCGGCTGGAGCGCCTGTGGCAGGACCTCCGCTACGCCGCGCGGGTCTTGCGCCGCAGCCCCGGTTTCACCGCCGCTACGGTGCTTTCGCTGGCGTTGGGGATCGGCGCCAGCACTGCCGTCTTCAGCATCGCGGACACCGTCTATCTGCGCCCGCTGCCGTACGCACATCCGGAGCGGCTCACCTGGGTGGGAATGAACTTCCCGAGCCTCATGCTCCCCTGGGAATGCCTCCTATCGCCGGACTACGTCGCCTGGCGGCGCGACAACCAGGTATTTCAGCAGTTGGCCGCGACCCAGGCAAACGGCACCAACATCATGGTGCGGGGCGGGCGCGAGCCCATGGAGGTCCACGTGGCCCGGGTCTCGTACAACTTTCTCTCGACGTTCGCCATCGCACCGGCGCTGGGACGCGACTTCCTGCCGGAAGAGGAACTGCCCGACGGCCCAAAAGCCGCGCTTCTTACCCACCGGTTCTGGCGCGATGAGTATCGCGCCCGGCGCGACATTATCGGAAGCGTGATGACACTGGACGGGCAAGGGTACACCGTCGCCGGCGTTCTTCCGGCCTCGTTTGTATTTCCAATGGACGTGAAGCTCGACCTCCTCACCACCCTTCCCGTCCCGCCCTCGGCCAGTCATCACGATCGCCTCATGGGGACCTGGGCGGTCTACGGACGTTTGAAGCCGGGTGTCACGCTGGCCCGGGCAAAGGCTGATGTGGAAAGGCTGTTCGCCGCCAGCAAGGCCGACGCACCCCAGGTGTTCCGCGCCGATACGAACGCCGTCGCGAAACCTCTGCAGGAGCACCGCGTGGGCGATGCGCGCCTGCTGGTGCGGATTCTCATCGGCGCCGTGGCGTGTCTTTTGCTGATCGCCTGCGCGAATGTGGCCAATCTTCTGCTGGCGCGGTGGTCGGCGCGGGCGCGGGAGTTGGCCGTGAGGGCCGCCATCGGCGCCAGCCGAGGCCGCCTGGTCCGCCAGTTATTCACGGAAACGGCGCTGCTAACGGCTTTGGGATGCCTGCTCGGCATGGTTTTCGTGGCGGCAGCGTTGCGCGGATTCGTTCATTACGCGGCGGGCGAATTGCCGCGGCTTCAGGAAGTAGCCGTGGACAGCCGCGTCCTCGCCATCGCGCTGGCGGTATCCGCGCTGACGGCGCTGGTCTTCAGCGGCCTCCCGGTTCTGCGCGCCGGGCGCATCGACATCCAATCGGTGTTGCAGCAAGCCGGCCGCCGCGGCGTGGCGGGCGGACATCGGCTGGTGCGGCGCGGCCTGGTGGCGGCGGAAATCGCGCTCTCCATCGTGCTGCTCTCGGGCGCCGCCCTGATGTTGCAGACGCTCTGGCACATGCGGAACGACCATCTGGGTTTCCAGCCGGAGCACTCCGTTGCGGTTTCCATTCCGTTGCGGACCTTGAAACTTTCGCCCGCCGCGCGGGAGGCGCTGACGCGCGACTTGTTGATCTACCTGCAGCGCACTCCCGGCGCCCAGGCGGCCGCGATCGCGCAATGTACTCCACTCACCGGAGGGCCGACTCTCGGCACATTCTCGCGATCCGACCGGCCTATGCCTGAGCCGTTTCATCGCGGCGATAACATCACCATCTGCGGCGCCGGCCCCGGCTACTTCCAGGCGGCCGGAATGCGGCTGACCCAAGGCCGCGCCTTTACCTCGGACGACTTCCATCACCCTGGCACCGTCGCCCTCATCAACCAAGCCGCGGCGAAGGCATATTTTCCGGGCGAGAGCCCGCTCGGTAGACAGATTGGAGGCCAGCTCGGGGTGTGGAAGACGGTGGTGGGCGTGGTGGCGGATTCCAAGAATCACGGCCTGAACCAGCCGGCCATCCCGGAGATGTTCGTCAACGACATCGCACCGCGCTCCTCCGCCTCGGACCTGCAGTTCCTGGCGCGGACGCTGGCGGACCCGCGCGCCCTGGCAGCCGATCTCCATGCGGAACTCCGCGCGCATCACCCCGGCTTGTTCGCGAAGG